>OGJP01000013.1_pt1 | contig 247031 bp, 210 predicted proteins | sample 1572311 | NCBI WGS metagenome assembly OGJP01 (sample SAMEA2582093, study PRJEB24529) | metagenome | biome: Human gut stool | place: China | collected 2011
CAGCGTAGTTGTGGGTATGGCTGGCGGCAGCTTTACCCGCCAGCGCGTCGCCGGTAGCTTTGGCGTCGGCAGCTGCGCCGGAGACTTTGAGGGTGGAATCCACCTTAGTTTCTTTGCCCGCCGGGCCTGTCTCGCCTTTCGGTCCCTGAGGGCCGGTCGCGCCTACAGGACCCTGTGGACCGGTGTCGCCTTTGTCGCCCTTCGGACCCTGCGGGCCAGTCTCGCCCTTTGGGCCTTGTGGACCTGTTGCACCAGTGGGGCCTGTCGAGCCGATGTCGCCTTTTTCGCCTTTAGGCCCCTGAGGTCCGGTATTTCCCTGCAGACCTCTCGCGCCTGTATCACCCTTTTCGCCCTTGAAATCTCCCGCAGCGATGCCATCCTGAAGCTCTTTCAGTTTTTTCGCCGCCGCTGCAGCACTACCGGCCGCTGCGCTTTTTTCGCTTTCGGCCTGTTTCATCGACTTCCGGGCCTGTTCGGCACTTTTCCGGGCGTCTGCACCGACTTCTTCCACCCGGCCCACCAGCTGCTGCCACGCAGGCGTACCCAGCGGCGGCATAGTACCGTCTTCGGTGCCGGAATTTGCCGCCACGCGGTAACGCATATCGGCGCTGGTGATGGTCCGGGTGCCGTCGGAGCCTTCGAAGGTGATGCGGCCCTCGCCGGACACAGCCGTGACGAAGGCAGGCACCTCCACCACACCGTTCTCTACCAGCGATGCAGGCGGGTCACCCTCCAGCGTATGCCAGAACACCCGGAGCTTCATCCCCTTCCACTCGTCGGCGACAGTCACCCTCAGCCGATAGACGCCGCAGTTCTTGTTGTAGCCAAACCGCAGCATATCCTCATAACCCGGTGCTTTTACCGCGCCGGACGACGCAAGAGAAAGCTTGTATTCTATCATTGAGACCTCCTTTTTCGGCAGTCATTTCCTGTGCGGAGGCTTCTGCCGATACCATCCGCACGCAGACAAAAACTTCGAGCCGTTTCCAGCACAGATGCCGGCCTCTGCGCCCGCTAAACAACTTTATTTCGTTATCTTTGCCTTTTCTTGTGCCATATGGTAGCATTTTGCACATTCAAAGTCAACGATTCTCATGAAATAGTCGGAAACTTGTGCAAAAGCGCACAAAAAACTGTGTTTTCCTCTTTTGGACGCAAAAAAGAACCGACCCAAGCCGTGTGAGGATACACGAACTCGGGTCGGTTTTACATCATTTTATTTCAGAACGATGTTTTCGAGCAGCTATGCCGCCGGGATGTTTGCCTCATCTATCCCACTTGTCACAGAGAGCGTTGATCTGGTCGGCGAACTTGGCAAGGTCCTTGTTGGCACCGCCCTCGTTGTGCTCGATGACTCGCAGCAAACGCTTGCCGGCATTGAGCAGGCGCTGGAAGACGGTAGCTGCACGGGCTGCACCCTCGCTGACGTGGTGCTCGATGCGGATACGGGTGCCTTCCTTCAGGCAGACTGCACCTTCGGCACCGATGGCCCACTGCTCACCATTATAAGGTGCGCTGGCGTTGAAGCCCTGCTCCGTGAGGGTCTGGGCAAAGATGTTCTCCACCTCATCCTCGCCGTGGATGATGAACACCCGCTTGGGCTTCGGCTCAAAGGAGTTGACCCACTTCAGCAGGCCCTCCCTGTCGGCGTGGCCCGAAAGACCGGTGAGCTGGCAGATTTCCGCCTGCACCTCGATGGATTCACCGAAGAGCTTCACGTTGTCCGCACCCTCCAGCAGAGAGCGGCCCAGCGTGTTCACGGCCTGATAGCCCACAAAGAGGATGGTGCATTCCTTCCTCCAGAGGTTGTGCTTGAGGTGGTGGCGGATACGGCCCGCTTCGCACATGCCGCTGGCCGAGATGATGACCTTCGGCACGGGGTCAGTGTTGATGGCACGGGACTCATCGCTGGTGACGCTGACCTTCAGGCCCGGGAACTGGATGGGGTCGATGCCCTTTGCCAGCAGGGCGTTGGTCTCTTCATCAAAGCAGGAGGAGTCGGTGTCCTTGAAGATACGGGTAGCCTCGATGGCCAGCGGGCTGTCGATGTACACCGGGAAACAGCCGTGGCCGGTGACCAGATTCTTTTCCTTTATCTCGCGGATGAAGTAGAGCAGTTCCTGAGTGCGGCCCACTGCAAAGCTCGGGATGACCACATTGCCGCCGCGGTCGAAGGTGCGCTGCAGGATCTTCGCCAGCTCTGCCACATAGTCGGGCCGCGGGCCGTGGCTGCGGTCACCGTAGGTAGACTCCATAAAGACGTAATCCGCGTCCTTCAGATACGAGGGATCTTTGATGATAGGCTGGTCGAGGTTGCCGATGTCGCCGGAGAAGACCAGCTTTGTGGTCGCGCCGTTCTCCGTCACCCATATCTCGATGCTGGACGAGCCCAGCAGATGGCCCACATCCACAAAGCGGATGATAACGCCAGGCGCAAGCTCGATCTCTTTATTGTAATCATAGCCCCGGAACAGCGCGATAGCTGCCTCAGCGTCCTGAATGGTGTACATAGGTTCCACAGGCTCTGCGCCGGAGCGCTGGCCCTTGCGGTTCTTCCACTCGGCTTCGAATTCCTGGATGTGCGCCGAGTCGCGCAGCATGATGCTGCACAGTTCTGCCGTGGGCCTGGTGGCATAGATCCTGCCCCGGAAGCCGTTGCGTACCAGAAGAGGCAGAAGGCCCGTGTGGTCGATATGGGCATGGGTGGCCAGCACGCCGTCGATCTCGCCCGGCGCAACGGGGATGGGCTGGTTCTCATAGACATCCTTGCCCTGTTCCATACCACAGTCGATGAGGTAGCGCTGTCCCGCCGCTTCCAAGAGGGTACAGCTGCCGGTCACTTCGTGGTTGGCACCCAAAAACGTCAGTTTCATAGACACACCTCCAACGAGACTATCCAACTTTGGTACATTAAGTATATCACGTTTCGCGCTGTAATGCCGCCCAAATCGATAGCCGATTCTCGGGCAAAACGCCGAATCCATCAAAAAATTTTTATACAATCTTGACAAACCACCCCCGGATGATATACACTTAAACCGTATGACGTAACTTCTACTGAGATTCAAAATAGAGAGGTTGTATTTTTATGGTTCGTAACGATTTGCGCAATGTCGCTATCATCGCTCACGTTGACCACGGCAAGACCACGCTGGTGGACGCCCTGCTGCGCCAGAGCGGCGCTTTCCGCGACAATCAGGCTGTGGCTGAGCGTGTCATGGACAGCGGTGACATCGAGCGTGAGCGCGGCATCACCATTCTGGCCAAGAACTGCTCCTGCAACTACAAGGGCGTCAAGATCAATATCGTCGATACCCCGGGCCACGCCGACTTCGGCGGCGAGGTCGAGCGCGTGCTGAAGATGGTCAACGGCGTTCTGCTGCTGGTGGACGCTGCTGAGGGCTGCATGCCCCAGACCCGTTTCGTGCTGCAGAAGGCTCTGCAGCAGAATCTGAGCCTTGTGGTCGCCATCAACAAGATCGATCGTCCCGATGCCCGCATCAAGGAAGTCATCGACGAGGTCCTCTACCTGCTGATGGATCTGGGTGCTACCGACGAGCAGCTGGACTGCCCCATGCTGTTCTGCTGTGGCCGTGATGGCACTGCAAGCCTTGACCCCGATGTACCCGGCACTGACCTGGTCCCCCTGTTCGACACCTTGCTGAGTACCATCAAGCCGCCCGAGGGCGACCCCGAGGCTCCCTTCCAGATGCTGGTGTCCTCTGTGGACTACAACGAGTTCGTTGGCCGCATCGGCATCGGCCGCATCCAGAACGGCGTCGCCAAGGTGGGCGAGGAAGTGGTCGTGTGCGACTGGCACAACCCCGACCTCAAGATGCGCGGCCGTCTGACCAAGCTGTATGACTTCCAGGCCAATGGCCGTCAGCCCTGCGACAACATCACCGCAGGCGACATCGTGGCTTTCTCTGGTCTGCCTGACGTCACCATCGGCAACACCCTGTGCAGCCCCTCCAATATCGAGCCGCTGCCCTTCGTGAAGATCAACGACCCCACCGTCGAGATGACCTTTTCCGTCAACGACAGCCCGCTGGCCGGCCGTGAGGGCAAGTATGTCACCAGCCGCCAGATCCGTGACCGTCTGCAGAAAGAGCTGCTGAAGGACGTCGCTCTGAAGGTAGAGGATTCCGCCACCACCGATTCCTTCCGTGTCATGGGCCGTGGTGAGATGCATCTGTCCATCCTCATCGAGACCATGCGCCGCGAAGGCTATGAGCTGCAGGTCTCTCCCCCGCACGTTCTGACCAAGGTCATCGACGGCAAGACCTACGAGCCTATGGAGCACGTCGTCATCGACGTCCCCACTCAGTATCAGGGTGCTGTCATGACCGGTCTGGGCCAGCGCAAGGCCATCCTGCAGCAGATGGAGTCTCTGGGTTCCGACCGTGTGCGTCTGGAGTTCCGTATGCCCAGCCGCGGCCTGTTCGGCTACCGCAACCAGTTCCTGACCGATACCCACGGCGAGGGCATCATCAACCAGATCTTCGACGGCTATGACGTCTGGGCTGGCATGATCGCCAACCGCTCCACCGGTTCTCTGGTCAGCTTTGAGACCGGTGAGGCCGTCACCTACGGCCTGTTCAACGCGCAGCAGCGCGGCACTCTGCTGGTGGGCGCCGGCGAGAAGGTCTACGAGGGCATGGTCATCGGCTACACCGCTTCCGGCGAGGACGTCGATGTCAACGTCTGCAAGACCAAGCACCTGACCAATACCCGTGCTTCCGGCTCTGACGATGCTCTGCGCCTCATCCCCATCAGCAAGCTGAGCCTCGAGGGCTGCCTCGAGTTCCTGGCTCAGGACGAGCTGCTGGAGGTCACTCCCGAGAACCTGCGCATCCGCAAGCAGATCCTCAACCACGAGCAGCGCATGAAGGCCAAGAGCAAGATGAAGTAAGCCTTCCTCATAAAATGCAAAAAATGGGGCTGTTGCAAAATAAAAATGCGATAGCAACTTGCACAAAGAAATAGTGCAAAAGCAGAAACCCGGAACCCTTTTTGAGCCGTTTTGGCCCTGAAAAGGTTCCGGGTTTTGTGCATATTTTTTTCAGAGAGCTATTTTGCAACAGCCCCATTTTTGTTTGTCTTTATTCCTCTTCTCCGGTCATTTTCTGCCGGGCCAGCGCCTGCAGTTCTTCCAGTGAGCTCACCTTCACCTTGTTCGTCTTGTGCTTTTGGAAATGCTTTGCCCCCTTTGCGTCCCGGTGATGGCCGTGTCCCCGATGGGTCGGCTCCGGCGGTTTTGCGGCAGGGACACTCCCCGTCTCCGGGAGCGGACTGTTTTTCCGGTAGAGATCGTGCTGGACGATGTATTCCAAATACTCCATGATGGTCTTCTTGTGAATGGCCTGACTGTGATAGCCGGGGATGTCCTCACTCTCAGTCAGATGGCTCCTATGGGTGTTCTTGTGATAGAGCCAGATCTTATCTTTTCCCTTCCAGACGAGCCGCCACCCGCCGATGGACGTCGTGACGTCGATCTCGCCATCCCGCAGCACACACTGCATCCCTCTCTGGCTGCAGAAGGACTCTATCTGCGTCCGGGTCTGCCCATACCGGATGCCCAGCGGTGAACACCGGTCGCAGGCCGTCAGGCCGAGGGCTGCCGCATCGGCTCTCCCGAAAAGCGGCTTCCACTGCAGATAGTCCGGCCCCTCCCGGAACGGTTTGCAGCAGAGGCAGGCACGGTCATGGTAAAGCTTTTGCGGGTCGCCCTCCCGGTAGAACAGCTTCGGTGCCGGCGGATAATTCTGCGGCGTCCCCAGAGCACCTGCGTGAGGCTGGAACTTCATTGCGTGCAGCCGCTCCATCTCCCAGAGATACAGCGCCTTCTTCTTTTGGCAGTCTCTGCAGAGAGCGGCCCCTTCCAACAGCACCTGCGGCGTACAGGGCTGTCCGCCCGTCAGGCCGAGATGACTGCATCCCGGCAGGTGGACGGTGTTTGTCCTGGGGTTAAGGCAGAGTTCTGTCTGCGTCCACTCCTCGCTCTGCGCCGCAAGCTGGCTCACCCTGTCCCACAGCTCAAGCAGAAAGCCCGCCCGGTATTTCGGCTGGTAAAACGTCTCCCAGGTCGTCTGGACATGAAACGCCCTCAGCACCTGCTGAAAAGGCACCCGGCCCCTCTTTCTGGGGCGGACGACTGCTCCCAGCAGTTCTTCCAACAGAACGACTTTCGCCGTACAGAGGCGATGTCCGCAGTCATGCATCGCCTGCCGGAACAGCTCATATTCTTTCCGGCTCCACAGGACCAGAACGTCATAGGCCGGGAAGGTCTCCGCTACCGTATTCAAAATCTCTTTTCGCGGCTTTGCTGTTTCCAGTACCGTGATGTTGTGGTAAACAGCGTCTTTTGTCCACTGCGTCAAGTCGCTCATGTCGTCCAGATGGGTGTAGCGTCCGTACCGCGTCATTCCATTCGGGCTGTAAGACTGACAGCAGACCGCAAAAATATCGCCCGGCACGGGCATTTCGGCCCGGGCATTCCACATGAGCGTCACAAACAGGCACTTCATTTTTACCGTCCTTTCCTCTGGCCGTGCTCTCTTCTGCCTCCTATTTTACAAATCATCTGTCCGATAAAACTCTCTTTTGAGATTTTTTGCAGCAAAAATGCCCTGGATCCTGCGATTCAGGGCATTTGCCGTTGTATTTTTGAAATTTCAGCCTGCGTAGGCACTGCCGGGTGTCCATGCATTATCGGCAGAATACTTGGCGTGGTTGCGCAGGTAAGTGACCCACGCGCCGTAGCCGTTGCCCGCCGAGAAGTGGACGCCGTCCGGCGCAGCCAGCACCTCTTTCAGGTTACCCTCGCCGTCGGCCAGCGTCTCCCACAAATCGAGGTAGACACAGCCCTTATCTGCGGCCAGCAGGGCCAGCTGCTCATTCACCGAGCGGATGATGTCCGAGGCAAGGCCCGGCTTTTCCGCTGCGGCCTCGGGGCGGACGGGCGGGATGGACTCAACATAGATGACGCAGTCCTCCCCCAGCGTCTGGCGCAGCACGTCCAGCATCTGGCCGTAGTAAGCGAGGAAGCGGTCTGCCGCACCCACGGTGGTCAGGGTGTTGGTACCCAGCAGGATATACAGCTTCTTGGGCTGAGCAGCGGCCAGCACGTCCAGCGCGACTTCCTCGCCCCGCACACTGCTCTTGACGGCGCTGCGGTTGACGATGGCATCCGGACCAACGCCGGTGTAGCCGCAGATGAGTGCTCCGCCGAGGTTGATCTTATAGTCGGAGAAGCCCACCGTCAGGCTGTCACCGAGGAAGGCGGCATCGGAGAAGTAGCTCAAATCGACCTGGCCGCTGGCAGGCTGGCGGATGACGCTGCTGTCGTAGGCTTTGACGCTGTAGGCTCCCGCCGTCTGACGGGCCGGGCCGAACTGCTCGAGGGTCACGGCGGGCGTGCCGTCTGCCGCTGCGTTCTCCCCGCCGCTGACGGCGCTGTCGGTGGTGCTGTCCGCCGCGCCCTGCATAGGCAGCGGAGCCAGAATGTTCTGCGCCGTGCCGTTGGCCGTCACGGTGGGCAGCTCTTCGGGCTGTGCCTGTCCATGCTCGAGGATGGCCGTAATGGCGAAGCTCACCAGCAGGATGCCGGCCACGGCCCCCGCAAACCGGATGGCTCCGCCGGGACCGCCTCTGCGGCTCCTGCCCGTGCTATGATAATCGTGTGAAATGCCCATAAAGGTGTTCCTGCTTTCGTTTGGTTCTGCTCTTAGTCTGCCCGGGTGTCGGCGGGTTATCCCCGCTTTCCGGCCCGGCAGAGCTGTGCAGCACCTATTTTATCATAATTTTTTTGCCTCTGCAACCAATTAGGGCTTGCATACAACAGGTAAAACGGTTACAATAGAAGAAGAGCAGATTTTTGCACACATTTCTCGAAGTGCTTGCACGACCTGCCAGAACTTTTGTGCGAGTTGCAGTCACCGATTGTTGGCTGTTCCCCCGTCTGTACACTGTGCAGGGTGTACGGACCGCGAAACGGGGACAGCGCGGAGCGGTGCTGCGGCGCACAGGAAGTCCAATTTATCGGTAAATGGTACAAGGAGGTTCTCATGGCCAAAAATGTCATCATCGGCCAGAGCGGCGGCCCTACCGCCGTCATCAATTCCAGCCTCGCAGGCGTCTATAAAGCCGCCTGCAGTCTGGGCGCAGACAAGGTCTACGGCATGAAGTACGGCATCGAGGGACTGCTGAAAGAGGAACTCGTGGAGCTGAACGTCCTGCTGGACGACCGGCTCAGCATCGAGCTGCTCAAGCGCACGCCGTCCAGCTATCTGGGCAGCTGCCGCTACAAGCTCCCCGAGCCGGAGGCGGACTCCACGCCCTACGTCAAGCTGTTCACCCTGTTTGACAAGTACGACATCTGCGCGGTGTTCTACATCGGCGGCAACGACTCGATGGACACCATCGCCAAGCTCAGCCGCTACGGCGCACAGGTAGGCAGTGCGGTGCGTTTTATCGGTGTACCCAAGACCATCGATAATGACCTCTGCCTTACCGACCACACCCCCGGCTACGGCTCTGCGGCCAAGTACATCGCCACCATCCTCAAGGAAGTCATCCGTGACTCCTCCGTCTACGACATCCGCAGCGTGACCGTGGCCGAGATCATGGGCCGTCACGCCGGGTGGCTGGCCGGTGCGGCCTGCCTCGCAGGCGGCGACGACAGCGACGGCCCCGACCTCATCCTTCTGCCGGAAGTCCCCTTTGAGCAGGACAAGTTCCTCGCCAGAGTGGATGAGCTGCAGCGGGTGAAGTCCAACGTCATCATCGCGGCCAGCGAGGGTGTCAAGACCGCCGACGGCACCTATCTGTGCGACCTCGTGTCCACGGCAGGCCAGCTGGACGCTTTCGGCCACAAAGCCATCCTCAGCGGCACCAGCCGCTATCTGTCCGACCTCATCCACGACAAGCTGAACTGCAAGAGCCGCGCCATCGAGTTCTCGACACTGCAGCGCTGCGCCAGCCATCTGGCCAGCCGCACCGATGTCAACGAGGCCTACGCCGTGGGCGGCGCAGCGGCAGCCGCAGCCTTTGCCGGTGAGACGGGCAAAATGATCGCGCTCAAGCGCGTTTCCGAGTATCCTTACCAGTGCATCGCCGAGGCGGTGGATGTCCAGCAGGTGGCAAACCTCGAAAAGAAGGTGCCGCTGGACTGGATCACCCCCGACGGGATGCAGGTGACGGCGGCGTTCGAGGAATACGCCCGCCCGCTCATCCTCGACGAGGTCACCCCTGTCTACGTCAACGGTACACCCCGCCACATCTGCCTGTAAGGAAACTCGCTTCTCCCCTTCCCCGCGTCTGTTTTCGTGCTCCTGCACGATTTTATAAAGCCGAAACAGAAAAACAAAAAAGGAGAAATCATCATGGGTAAAAATGCAATCGTTGGCCAATCCGGCGGCCCCACCTCTGTCATCAACGCAAGTCTGGCTGGTGTGTTCGAGAGCTGCAAGAGCCGCGGCGCGGACGTCGTCTACGGCATGTGCAACGGCGTCGCCGGTCTGCTGGAGGAGCGGGTCGTGGACCTGTCCACCCTGCTGACCGATGACCTCGACATCGAGCTGCTCAAGCGCACCCCCTCCAGCTTCCTCGGCAGCTGCCGCTATAAGCTGCCCGACTGGCACACCGACGAGGCCGTGTACAAGAAGCTCTTCGCCATCCTCGAAAAGCTGGACATCGGCTACTTCTTCTACATCGGCGGCAACGACTCGATGGACACCATCGGCAAGCTGGCTGAGTACGGCGAGTGCATCCAGAGCGACATCCGCTTCATGGGCGTGCCTAAGACCATCGACAACGATTTGATGGTCACCGACCATACCCCCGGCTACGGCTCTGCGGCCAAGTACATCGGCGTGGTGATGAAGGAGATCATCCGCGACGCCACCGTCTACGGCACCAAGTACGTCACCGTCGTCGAGATCATGGGCCGCAACGCCGGCTGGCTGACCGCCGCCGCCGCACTGGCCAAGAGCGACGACTGCGAGGGCGTGGACATGATCTGCCTGCCCGAAGTCCCCTTCAATGTGGAGCACTTCATCGAGAAGGTGCGCGTGATGCAGGAGAAGAAGCCCAGCATCGTCATCGCGGTGTCTGAGGGCGTCAAGCTCGAGGATGGCCGCTATGTCTGTGAGCTGGCCGACGATGTCCACGCAGTGGACGCTTTCGGCCACAAGGCCCTGACCGGCACCGCCCGCTATCTGGCCAACGTCGTAGCCCGCAATCTGGACACCAAGACCCGCTGCATCGAGCTTTCCACCCTGCAGCGCTGCGCCGGCCACCTGACCAGCCGCACCGACATCACCGAGGCCTATCAGGTCGGCGGTGCTGCTGTCAAGGCTGCGTTTGAGGGCGTCACCGGCCAGATGGTAGCCCTGAAGCGCATCTCCAACAGCCCCTATCAGTGTACCACTGAGCTGCACCCCATCAGCGAGGTCGCAAATCTCGAGAAGAAGGTGCCGCTGAGCTGGATGAACGAGAATCACACCCAGATGACGGAAGACTTCCTTGCTTACGCACGGCCCCTCATTCAGGCTGAGCTGACCCCGCTCTACATCGCCGGTCTGCCTCACCACATCTACATGAAGCCCCAGAAGTAAGCGTTCTGTTTCGCAAACATACCTCCGCGCCCCTGCACCCTGTGTGCAGGGGTGCATTTTTGTACGGAAAAGCTTTGATTTTACTTGTATTTTACCTGAAACCGTATTATAATACTATCTGCGTCGCTCGCTGTTGAGCGGCGCGTTTTTTCGTGAGTACCATCTGATATTTGAGGAGGCAGAGCATTTTCATGGCACAGAATACCCGGACAGGCGATTTGACCAGCGGCCCCATGCTGCAAAAGATCATCCTGTTTTCCCTGCCGCTGGCTGCATCCAGCATCCTGCAGCTGCTGTTCAACGCAGCCGATGTCGTCGTCGTGGGACGCTTTGCGGGCAGCACGGCGCTGGCCGCTGTCGGCTCCAACGGTGCGCTCATCAACCTGCTGGTCAACCTGTTCGTAGGCCTGTCGCTGGGCGCGAATGTCGTTGCGGCCCGCTGCTTCGGCGCGAAGGATGATGAGGGCGTCCACAACACCGTCCAGACCTCCGTGACGCTGGGCCTTGTCAGCGGCTTCTTGCTGGCCGTGGTGGGCTTTTTTGCCGCCCGCGTCCTACTGGAGCTGATGAGCTGCCCGGAGGACGTCATCGGCCTGTCCACCCTCTACCTCAAGATATACTTCATCGGTATGCCCATGACCATGCTGTACAACTTCAGCTCGGCCCTCCTGCGCGCCGTGGGCGACACCAGGCGGCCTCTGTTCTGTCTGGCCGTGGCGGGCCTCATCAATGTGGTGCTGAACCTCGTGTTCGTCATCCTCTTCTCCATGAGCGTGGCGGGCGTCGCTCTGGCCACCATCATCAGCCAGACCGTCTCCGCCTGCATGGTCACGGCCCTGCTCGTGAAGGAGAAAGGCCCGCTCCACCTCGACCTCGGCCATCTGGGCTTCCATGCGGGGGCTCTGGGCCAGATCTTGCGCATCGGTCTGCCTGCCGGTCTGCAGAGCACCGTGTTCAGCCTCTCCAATGTCGTCATCCAGTCGGCGGTCAACTCCTTCGGCTCCATCGTCGTGGCCGGCAACTCTGCCGCTTCCAACCTCGAGGGTTTCGTCTATACCGCCATGAACGCTTTCGCCCAGGCCGCTGTCACCTTCACGAGCCAGAACATGGGCGCCCGCCGGTACGACAACCTGGACCGCGTTATGCGCAACTGCCTGCTCTGCGCCATCGTCACCGGCCTCGTGCTGGGCGGCGGTGCTTCCCTGCTGGGCGAACAGCTGCTCCACTTCTACTCCTCCGATGAGGTCGTGGTGACCGCCGGTCTGGCCCGTATGCACATCATCTGCACCACCTATCTGCTCTGCGGCTGCATGGACGTTCTGGCCAGCTGTCTGCGTGGCCGGGGCTACTCCGTCCTGCCGATGGTGGTCAGCCTCGTGGGCAGCTGCCTGCTCCGCCTCGTCTGGATCGCCACCATCTTCCAGCTGTTCCACACCACCACGATGCTTTACATCAGCTACCCCGTCAGCTGGATACTCACCGCACTGGTGCATCTGGCCTGCCTGCTGGTGGTACGGCATAAGATGAACGAGAACCTTAAAGCTGCTGCACAGCGGTAAGCAGGCTCTTTGTCAGAGCGATACGATCGCAGTGCAAGAGCTGTTTGGCAGCCTCCTTGCCCTCTCAGGCGCTCCGCGCCAGCTCTCCCAGAGGGAGAGCCTTTGGCAGGCCGGTCAACTCTGAGCTGGCCGCCGAAAGCCTGATATAACGCAAAAAATAGTGCCCTGCTACAGAGGGCAGCAGCCGCGGAACCATGTTCCTTGTCAAGCTGCTGCTAGCCTTGGTAGCAGGGTACTACTGTTTGCGATACAAATTAAGCTTTACTCGTCCAGCATGGGCTTGACCGACACGCCAGTGCCTCTCCCTTCGGGAGCAACGGCGACGACCGCCGCCAGTGGCGGAAACAGGGAGGAGCTGTTGGGGCCGCGGCCAGCAGGATGCGAGCGGCAGCGAAGCAGACGCTGGGAGCCGCAACCCGGGCAGTGTCACCGAAGGGTCTTCGCCAGCAGATACCGGTCATACCCGCCGTACATCTCCCGGCGGCAGACGATTTCAAAGCCGCTGGCCAAGGCATTGTTGAGGCTGTACTGATTTTCCGGGCTGACGGTGGCCCCGATGCCCACGATGCCGGGACGGAGCAGGGCAAGCGCCGCTTCCAGCAGCTTCCGCTGCAGACCGTTGCCCCGGTAGTCGGGGTGGACGATGGCGCTGTCGGCGTTGGCCCAGCCGTCCCACTCTTCTCGCGGGATGCCCATAAAGGCGGCATAGTTGTGCGCGTCCTGCCCGCAGTAGCGCAGGATAAAGTAGGCCCCCAGCCGCCCGCCGTCCCACCCTCCGATGCACAGATCCTCTTTCAGGTAGCGGGCGATGTTTTCCAGCGTGTCGGGTACGAACTGCTCCGGGTGGGGCATCGCGGCCCGCACCTCGTTCTGCAAGGCGTAAAAGGCGGCGGCATCCTCCGGCCCGGCAGCGCGCAGGGTCATGGTGCGGCTCGCGGGCCGGCCGCACACTTTGTGCAGAAGAATTTCCATTCTTGCTCTATCCCTCCAAAATAAAATCATACTTTCCGGCTGATTCCAGTATAAATGCCGTTTGAATCGTTGTCAATTTATGCTATAATATTTGCAGGAAGAGTTTTTGTGCTCAGGCACAGCTTTTTCGGAAGTCCAGGCAGGGCCGCCCTGCCCGTGTACCGGAGGAAACGAACCATGAGAGATTCCAGCTTATCCCCCTCCAGCCGCCTGGGTGGTGCTGTCATCAGCGACCGCATCGTCAGCGCTCTGCTGGAGGAACTGCGCACAGGCCGCTATGCGCAGACCGACCGTCTGCCCGCTGAGGTAGACCTTGCCGCCGAACTCGGCGTCAGCCGCACCGTCATCCGCGATGCGCTGAGCGAGATGGAGCGTGCGGGTTACATCGAGCGGGTGCGCGGCATCGGCACAGTGGTCAACCGAAGTGTCCTGAACCTGCGCAGCCGACTGGACCAGAAGCTGGAGTATTACCCGCTCATCCGCAGCTTTGGCAGCTACCCCCACGCCGACGGCATCCAGATCTACCCCGTCCGCGCAGGCGAAGAACTGGCCCGTGATCTGGCCATCGAGCCCGGCGACGATGTCATCTGCATCAAGAAGCGCATCCTCGCCGACACCACCCCCGTCATCTACTCCATCGACTACCTGCCCCGCGCCCTGTTTGGGAACCGGGACTACACCCGCATCGACCTGTCGGGTGACGTATTCGATGTTCTGGAGCGGGAGTGCCGCCAGCAGGTGGCCTCCAATGTGGCCCACCTCAAGGCCAGCTGCGGCGACGAGCCCATCCGGGCCGCCATGCGTCTGGCCCCGGGCGAGGCCATGCTTCTGCTGGATGAGATATGCTACAACCGGCTCTGCCATCCCGTCATGCGTTCGTTGAGCTACTACACGAACTTCTTCGACTTCTCGATTCTTCGAAAGCTTCTTTGACGGAGGGAAACAAAAGAATATGCGTCATCTAATCGATCCGTTGGATTTCAGTCAGCAGGAGATCGCCTCTCTGCTGGACCTGGCCGACCGCATCTGCGCCGACCCTGCTGCTTATCAGGACGTGGCCGCCCACAAAAAGCTGGCCACCCTGTTCTACGAGCCGTCCACCCGTACCCGTCTTTCGTTTGAGGCCGCGATGCTGAACCTCGGCGGACATGTCCTCGGCTTCCCGAGCGAGAACGTCTCCAGTGCATCCAAGGGCGAGAGCGTGGCCGACACCATCCGCGTCGTCTCCTGCTATGCCGACATCGTGGCCATGCGCCACCCCAAGGAGGGCGCACCGCTGCGGGCCAGCCGGTACTCCCGCATCCCTGTCATCAACGCAGGCGACGGCGGCCACCAGCACCCGACCCAGACCATGACCGACCTGATGACCATCCGCCGCCGCAAGGGCCGTCTGAACGACCTGACCATCGGCCTGTGCGGCGACCTCAAGTTTGGCCGCACCGTCCACTCCCTCATCAAGACCATGGCTCGCTGTGAGAACATCCGCTTCGTCCTCATCAGCCCCGAAGAGCTGCGGGTGCCGGACTACATCATCACCGACGTGCTCGAGGCCAACCACATCCCCTACAAGGAGACCCGCAGCCTCGAGGAGTCCATGCCCGAGCTGGACATCCTCTACATGACCCGCGTCCAGAAGGAGCGTTTCTTCAACGAGGAAGACTATGTCCGTCTGAAGAACAGCTATATCCTCACCAAAGAAAAGATGGCCCTTGCTAAGCCTGACATGGCCGTGCTCCATCCCCTGCCCCGCGTCAACGAGATCACGCTGGACGTGGACGACGACCCCCGCGCCGCCTACTTTGAGCAGGTGCAGAACGCCGTCTACATCCGCATGGCGCTGATCATGACACTGCTGGGCCTCAAGGACCCCAAGGCTGAAAAGGAGGGCAACTGAGATGCTGAACATTGATGAAATTCAGAACGGTATCGTCATCGACCATATCAAGGCAGGCACGGCCATCGGCCTGATGGACCTGCTGGGCATCAAGGGCAACCGCACCTCCAGTGTGGCCCTCATCCAGAACGCCCGCAGCCACAAGGCAGAGTCGGGCCGGAAGGACATCATCAAGGTGGAGGGCGACGCCTCCTGGCTCAACCTCGACGTGCTGGCCTATCTCGACCCCGACATCAGCGTGACCGTCATCGAGAACGGCAAGGCCGTCAAGAAGGAAAAGCCCCAGCCCCCCAAGCGTCTGGTCAACATCGTGCGGTGCAAGAACCCCCGCTGCATCTCCTCCATCGAGGAAGAGTGCGACCAGATCTTCGAGCTGAGCTCCAACGGCAAGTATCGCTGCATCTACTGCGAGCAGGAGCTGCAGGTCAAGCCGGAATAATCGGAATATACGATAAAAGCCGCCTGTCATTCGTTGAATGACAGGCGGCTTTGCTTTTGATCCTCAGACTTTCCGGCGCAGCAGGCTCATCGGCGGCAGCTCCGGGGTGGGGATGGTATAGCGCTCCATCGCGTGGGGCGTGGACTCCACCAGCTCACCGGCCTCATTCTTTATCCACTCGGGGTTCAGCGGGATGCTGCGGCCATCCGGGCAGAGCACTTCCAGCGTGTCGCCGAGGCTCCACTTGCCCCGCTGCTGGCAGCTGGCGACGCCGTTCTCCCAGCCGTCCACCGTACCGACAAACTCCCACTCGCGGATGTAAGTAGCGCTGTCGGTGGCCTGACGGGCCTGCTCCCGGCCAAAGTAGAAGCCGGGCGAATAGTGGCGGTGACTGGTGCGGGTCAGCTCAGCCAAAACCTCTTCCGGCAGCTCGAAGTTCTCGTTCATCGGGTCGGCCAGATACTGGTCGAGGGCGCGGCGGTAGGCCGCCGTCACGCTGGCGACGTAGTAGAAAGTCTTGGCACGGCCCTCAATCTTGAGGCTGTCCACGCCCGCGTTGCAGATGAGGTCGAGGAAGGGCGCGGTACACAGATCGTTGGCGTTGAGGATGTAGCTGCCGTTCTCGTTCTCGCCGATCTCATAGAGCTGCCCCGGGCGGGTCTCCTCGCTGAGATAGTACTTCCAGCGGCAGGGCTGGGCGCACTGGCCGCGGTTTGCGTCGCGGCCTGCCATGTAGTTGGAGAGCAGGCAGCGGCCCGAGACGCTCATGCACATGGCGCCGTGGACGAAAGCCTCAATTTCCAGCTCCGGCGGGGTCTTGTCGCGGAGGGTGGCGATGTCCTGCAGGGTCATTTCCCGGGCCAACACCACCCGCTTCGCACCCATATTGTAGGCGGCACGGGCAGCAGCCCAGTTGGTGATGCCGGTCTGGGTGGACATATGGACGTCGATGTCGGGCGCGAACGTCTTGCAGGCGTCCAACACGCCGAGGTCGGCCACGATGAAGGCGTCCACACCGGCAGCGGCAGCGTCCTTGATGGCCTGCGGCAGACGGTCAGCCTCCTCGTTGGTGGGCAGGGTGTTCATGGTCAGGTAGACCTTGCGGCCCCGGGCGTGGGCATAGATGACGCCCTCGCTCAGCTGCTCCGGGGTGAAGTTGGTGGGTGCAGAGCGCATCCCGAACTCGGGCAGCGCGCAGTAAACGGCGTCCGCGCCGTAGTTGATGGCATACCGCAGGCGCTCGAGGTCGCCTGCCGGGGCCAGAAGTTCCGGTATCTGTAACATGATATTCCTCTTTTACTTCATACTTTTATTTACTTTCGCCGCCTCATCGCAGTTTTTCTGATGGTCTGCGTAGGTGCGGGCGTAGTAGTAGTGACCAGCAAGGTCCGTGACAAAGAAATAGGCGTCTTTCACCTCATCGTCGGGCTGCGGGTCAAGCGCCGCGCGGATGGCCGCGATGCCGGGGTTGGAAATCGGGCCGGCGGAGAGGCCGGTGCAGGCGTAGGTGTCGTAGGCTTCCAGAATGTTCTCCGGGATGCTGTCCCAGCCGCCGTAGTAGGGCGCGACCCAGTTCCAGAGGTAGTTGTTGTCGGCGTCGCTCTGGACGTAGCTGGAGGTGTTGCTCTGCAGTTTGGGGTAGGGTGAACCCTCGGCCAGACGGTTGCGGAACACCTGCGCCACATTATCGTCCTGATCGTTGCCGGCCTCCTCCTGCACGAAGGACGCCAGAGTGACCACCTCGGAGAGGGTCATCTCCTGCTTTTCCATCTCGGCATACATCTCATCGGTGATCTGCTTGTCGAAGTGAGAATAGAACGTCTCAACGTAATGATGGACGGTGTCATCCTTCATGAAATCGTAGGTATCCGGGAAAAGATAACCCTCGCACTTGAGGAAGCGGTCCGGGGCGTCCTTGTCGTCGGGGACGTACTGCCAGAACCTGTACTGGCTGAAATCACCGGTGTTGGCCTCCTTGAGGAAGTCTTCGGCGCTGCACAGCCCGGCATCCTCCATTTTTTTCGCAATGGCGATGGCCGTCGTGCCCTCGGGGAAGGTCAGCCGGACGCTGTCGGCTTTCGCGTAGGCGGAGAGCGCCTCGATGATGTCGTCGTAGGAGCTGCCGGGGGCGAGGTCGAACTCGCCGTATTGGAGCTTGCCTGCCGCGCCCTGCTTGCCTGCATACCAGCGGAAGACGTGGGGGTACTTGATGACGCCCGCCGTCTTGAGCTTCTGGGCGATGGCTGCCACGCCGCTGCCCTGCTGGATGCTCACACTCACCGGTTCGCCAGCGGAAGCACTGCCGTTGATCTCTTTTCGGATGGCCAGCAGACAGCCGCCCGCCGCCAGTACCAGGATCAGCAGCACGATCAGAATCATTTTCGCTGCGCCGCCTTTTCTGCTTTTTTTATGTTTTGCATCGTGTGCCATGTACACACTCCTTTACCATTCCGTTCAGCTTTCCATCATCAGCCGCATATAGCTTTCTTCTACATCGAAAGGCTCCGCGTCGAACCGTATCATGCCGTAGTCCTGCCGGGTGCCTTCGCCGAGGAAAAGGTTCTGAGCCGCACCCACTGTGATGACGGCGCGCTCCACGATGACTTCCTTCTCCCGGGCCGCTTCCATCAGCACCTCGGCGGATCGGTCGTCTTCGGCCATCAGCTCCACAAAATAGAGGGTGTCCTCCCGGCGGAAGTAGATGCCGTAGCCCTTCTCGCTGGACACGATGGTCGCGCCCCGGGCGTAGAGGTCGGTCAGCACGACGGCCATCTGCTCCGGCGGGAACTGGACGGTATCGGGATAGAAGCGCTCCCGCAGCTCACAGAGCTTGCGGGCCGTCACGGAGTCAAACTCCGCCTGACTCCACAGGTTGCGGGACACCTCCCGGGGCAGGCAGCGGAGGGCAAAAGCCCGCTGGAAACCCTTGTTTTCCAGCAGCGCGGCCTGCTCCTGTCCGACCGGAACGGCCACGGTGAAGCCCGCACCCCGCAGCTTCTGCTGCGCACAGAGACAGTCCACGAGTCCTGCCAGAAGCAGGCTTCCCTGCCCGCAGAGGCCGTAGAGGTAGCTGCCGCTGCGTCCCTTGAGGGTGACGGGGACCGCCAGCGCCGCAGCGGCGATCTCGTCATTTTCCTCAGCGACGTAGATATTTTCCGCCCCGGCGAACTTTTCCAGAGCAGTCTTGATGAACTCGGCGCTGTCGCCGCGTTCTTTCTGCCACAGTGCCACGACTGCCGCCTCATCCGACGGCTGCATCAAACGATACATTGATAGTATCCCTCCCATTTTCGCGGTTATCCGAGTTCTTTTTCCGCCAGAGCCCGCACCTCGGCCTGAATATCCTCGATGGTGCGCATGGCTCCATTTTCCGTGCAATGGACGGTGGCCCAGCCCAGATGCTCTGCGCAGTACTCGGCGGCACGGCGGCTGCGGGCCAGATATTCGATGTCCTTTTCGTGGACGTCCTTCCTGCTCTCGTCGCCGTGGTAGCGGCCGGTCATGAGCTTCTGGCTCACGGCGGGGTCTACCTGTAAGTACACCACAGCGTCCGGCGCGGGCAGGCCCAGCAGCCTGTATTCGTAGTCAAAGGCCCAGCGGAGGAAATCGTCCCACTGCTCCGGCGGGAGCTTGGAGCACTGATGCACCGCGTTCGACGTGGTGTAGCGGTCGGCGATGACGATGCCTCCCGCCTCGTAGAAGCTGCCCCACCTGGTCTTATAGCTGGCGTACCTATCCACCGCATAGAAGCTGGACGCCGCATAGGGGTTGACGTCGTCGGGCTTGTCGCCGAACTGACCGGAGAGGTACATCTTCACCAGCGCACTGGAATCGCTCTCGTAGTCCGGGAATGTGATCTCCATCATCCTTCGACCGCTCTCGGCCAGATGGGCGGCCAGCAGCTTTGCCTGGGTGGCCTTGCCGGAGCCGTCCAGCCCTTCGATGACAAGAAGCCTGCCCTTGCTCATTCTGCCTTCTCCCCTTTCAGCGCGGCGTACTGGGCGCGCACCTCAGTGGTGCGGCCGCAGCACATCTTGCCCTCCGGGCAGGGGCCGGACACGCAGGCCGGGCCGGCGGTGCGGAAGATATGGGGTGCCACCGGGTAGACCAGCCGCAGCATCTCTTCGGCCAGCTGCCGTATCTCCCACTGGGCGCGATTGCAGCAGCGCAGGTGAAAGAAGTTCTGCAGGCTGCGGGCGTTCATGGTCACCACCATCTTGGTCTCGCAGGCGTTGGGCAGCACGAAGCGGGCGTCCTCGTTGGCCTGCTTGGAAGCCTTGGCCCGGGCCTGCTTTTCGGGCAGACCTTCGGCCATCAGGCGGGCGGTGTGGCCCTCCTCCAGCTTCTGCACGAGGTCGAGGTAGCGCCTGGCGTCCTCGTTCATGCTCTCGATGAACGCCGCCTTTGCCTCGGGGATGGCCTCGATCTCGGGCGGGATGACGTAGCGGAAATCGTCCAGACGGACGTACCGCTGACTCTGGACGCTGAAGGACGCGATGCGGTGGCGGGTGATCTGGGCCAGCAGGGTACGGCTGACTCCCTCGATGCCGAAGGTGAAGCTTGCGTGCTCGATGGGGCTGGCGTGGCCCAGATCGCTGAGCATGGTCAGGAAGCGGGCAGTCTTTTCCTCATCCAGCCCGTCCAGCAGGTCGGTGATGTGGGCGTCGGAGTAGCAGAGCTTCGCCGCGGCCGCCACGACCTTCTCCGGCTCCGGCGTATGTGCTATCAATCGGACAGTCATCATTTTTCTCATTCCTCCGTCGTTATCTTCACAAGGGGCGCAAAGTTGGCCATAGTCTTCTTCACGCCCACCTTCTCGAAGCTGATCTCCACGATCTGGTCGCCGGCGGCGGGCTTGACTTTCAGCACCTTGCCGCGCCCGAAGACCTTGTGCTCCACGATGTCGCCCGGCTCATAGTGTTTGGGGCCGGTGGATGCCGCTGCCGGACGGGGCGAAGACGTCACAGCGCCGCCTGCGGGTTTGACCGGCGCTTTGGGCGCTGCCGGACGGCCATAGCCCGAGCCGAAGCCGCTGCTTCCCGAACCGGAGTCGTAGCCGCCATAACCCGACGAAGCACTTCCCCGGCCCGCATAATCGGAGCCAAAGCCTCGGTTATTGGACATCGGTGCGTTATATTCTTTATTCAGATAGCCGCTGCGGCTGCCATAGCCCGAGCCGTAACCGGAGGCCGCACGCCCCCAGCCGGAGGGGCCGGAGTAGCCCGACGCACCGCCCGGCACGGTATCGCTGCCGTAACCGCTGCCCCAGCCGCCCAAATGGGAGCGCTGCTCCAGCACCGGGCTGCGGGTCTCTTCGATGTACTCCGGCTCGATCTCCCGGAGAAAACGGCTGGGCTCGTTGCGCTGGGTGCGGCCATAGAGCATCCGGGTGACGCTGTTGGAGATGTAAAGCTCCTTCTTGGCGCGGGTGATGCCGACATAGGCCAGACGGCGCTCCTCCTCGAGGTCAGCCTCGGAATACTTGCTCATCTCACTGGGGAAGACGCCCTCTTCCATGCCAATGAGGAATACATAGGGAAACTCAAGGCCCTTGGCCGAGTGGATGGTCATCAGCACCACCTGGTCGGCGCTCTCATTGTAGCTGTCGATGTCGCTGATGAGGGCGATGTCCTCCAGATAGCCTTCCAGCGAAGCCTCTTCGCCGTGCTGGTCGCAGTAGCTCTTGACGTTGTTGACCAGCTGACCGAGGTTCTGCAGACGGTCAGCGGCATCCTCGTGGCCCTTGGCGGCGTCGGCTTCCAGCATGGCGCGGTAGCCGGTGATCTCGATGACATCGGAAGCGAACTCATCCAGCGTCTTCGTTTCCAGCGATTCCTGCAGTTTCTGGTAGATTTCCCAGAACTTGAACAGCGGCGCGATGGCGCGGCTGAGCTTGGCGTACTGGTCGGCATGGGAGATGACATCCAGCATACTGATGCCCTGCTGAGCCGCTAAATCCGCGATGACTTCGATGGTCGTTGCACCGATTTTGCGCGCAGGCTCGTTGATGATTCGACGAAGTCGGACATCGTCCCGGGGGTTCGCCACGATGGACATATAGGAGTGGATGTCCTTGACTTCCTTGCGGTCATTGAAGCGCTGGCCGCCCACGATCTTATGCGGGATGCCCGCACGGGTGAAGTAGCTTTCGATGGGGGCCGACTGGGCGTTCATCCGGTAGAGGATGGCGTGGTCGGCCAGATGTCCGCCCTCTTTGAGGTGCTGGCCGATGACATCCGCGATATGGCTGGCCTCGTCCTGCTCGTTCTCGGCGGTATAGACCTGCACCTTGTCGCCCTCGCCGTTCTTCGTCCAGAGGGTCTTGCCCTTGCGCTCGGTGTTGTGCTGGATGACACAGTTGGCGGCATTCAGGATATTTGACGTAGAGCGGTAATTCTGCTCGAGTCGGATGGTCCTGGTACCTTTATAGATGCGCTCGAAGTTGAGGATGTTCTCAATGGTCGCGCCGCGGAAGCGGTAGATGCTCTGGTCGTCGTCGCCCACGACGCAGATGTTTTTCTCCGGGCCGGTGAGCAGGCTCACGAGCCGGAACTGAGCCACACTGGTGTCCTGATACTCGTCCACCAGCAGATATTTGTACTTGTTCTGGTAGAACTCCCGTACATCCTCGTGCTCCGACAGCAGGATGACCGTCTGGTAGATGAGGTCGTCGAAGTCGAAAGCTCCGGCCTCCTTGAGCTTCTTTTCATAGGCGGCGTAGACCTTGGCCGCAAGAGCGCCCTTCGTGTCCCGGGCCGGGGTCTTCAGGGCCTCTTCCGGACTGATGAGCTGGTCTTTCCAACGGCTCATCTGGTTGATGGCACTCTTGACCGGGAAGAACTTGTCGTCCACGCTCAGCTCTTTGTAAACAGTCTTCATGACACGCTGGGAGTCGTCGCTGTCGTAGATGGTAAAGCTGCGGGGGTAGCCGATCTCCTCGGCCCAGCGGCGGAGAATGCGGACGCAGGCCGAGTGGAACGTGGAGGCGAACACCTCGTCGCCCTCTTCCCCGCCCAGCATCCGGCGCAGACGCTCTTTCAGCTCACCGGCGGCCTTGTTGGTAAAGGTGATGGCCATGACGTTCCAGCTCCGGACGGCGTCCTTCCGCAGCATCCCGTCCAGCCACGACGGGGCATCGGTGCCGGTCATGATGGCAGTGCGCAGGGCTTTCACATCGTCCTCCGTCACCTCCCGGGGCGTCCACTTGGAGCCGTGGGCCGAGCCGAAGCGGATGAGGTTAGCGATGCGGTTGACCAGCACGGTGGTCTTTCCGCTGCCTGCACCCGCGAGGATGAGCAGGGGGCCGTTGGTGGTGAACACCGCCTCCCGCTGCATATCGTTCAGGCGTCCGAACTGCTTTTCGATATACGTATCACGCAAAGCGCAGAATTGTTGTGCGAGATCTGTTGCCATTGTTTCACCTGTTCTTTTCAATCATTTCTGGATATATCACTTAAAATATAGTATATCACATTTCAAAAAAGTTGTACATAAAAACAATGCAAACAAAAACCGCCCCACCGCGGTCAATACCACGATGGAGCGGAGATCTCAGGAAATGCTTAGCCGAAGATGTTGATGAGGATACCAGCAGCGACGGCGGAACCGATAACACCGGCCACGTTGGGGCCCATTGCGTGCATCAGCAGGAAGTTGGAGGGGTTCTCGCTCTGGCCGACCTTCTGAGAAACACGGGCAGCCATAGGCACAGCGGAAACGCCAGCGGAACCGATCAGGGGGTTGACCTGACCGCCGGTCAGGACATACATGACCTTGCCGCAGAGAACACCGGCAGCGGTGCCGAAGGAGAAGGCGATGAGGCCCAGCACGATGATGAACAGGGTGCGGCTGTTCAGGAAGGTGTTTGCAGAGGTGGTGCAGCCAACAGACAGAGCCAGGAAGATGGTGATGATGTTCATCAGCTCATTGCCGGCGGTCTTCTGGATACGATCCACGACGCCGCACTCCTTCATCAGGTTGCCCAGCATCAGCATACCGACCAGAACAGCGGCATCCGGCACGATGAGGGAGACGATGATGGTGACCATGATGGGGAAGATGATCCTCTCGGTCTTGGTCACGGCGCGCAGCTGCTTCATCACGACGGTACGCTCCTTTTTGGAGGTCAGGGCCTTCATGATGGGGGGCTGGATGACGGGCACCAGAGCCATGTAGCTGTAGGCCGCGACGGCGATGGAGCCCAGCAGCTCAGGAGCCAGACGGGAGGTGACGAAGATAGCGGTGGGGCCGTCTGCGCCGCCGATGATGGAGATGGCGGCAGACTGCTTCTGGGTGAAGTCCACCAGACCGGTAGCGGCCAGCAGACGAGCGCCCATGTAAGTGCCGAAGATACCGAACTGAGCGGCAGCGCCCAGCAGCAGGCTCTTGGGGTTGGAGATCAGGGGTGCGAAGTCGGTCATGGTGCCGATGCCGAGGAAGATCAGCGGCGGGTAGATGCCCAGCTTGACGCCCATGTAAAGCATGTCAGCCAGACCGCCGTTGTTCAGGATCTCGACCCACATCGGGTGCTCGAGGCCGTCACCGACGAAGTACTGCATATGGATGACGCCGCTGCCGGGGAGGTTGGCCAGGATCATGCCGAAAGCCATGGGCAGCAGGATCAGAGGCTCGAACTCTTTGACGATAGCGAGGTAGAGCAGGAAGCAGCCCACGCAGATCATCACTGCGTACAGCCAGCCGCCCGGCTCACCGAACTTGGCAAAACCGGAACTCTGGAAAATACCGACCAGAGTCTCAATAAACTGAGTCATGTTTTTCCTCCTGTGTTAAAAGGGCGCGGTGGTGTCGTTGACGCCAGCCTTGCCCCAGCCATTCTTGCCGCGGCGGACTGCCTTCAGCACATACTTGCCGTTGCCCATAGAGTAGATGGCTGCCATGATGGCTGCCACAACGTCGCCGGGGATGCCGGCCTCGACCTGCGGGGCAGCAGCCTTTGCAGGAGCGGGCGCAGCGGCCTGTTTCACAGGAGCAGCCGGTTTTGCAACAGAAGCAGCCTTGGCAGCTGCCTTCTTGCTGTTCATGGCGTCAAAGATCTTGCCCTCCAGCGTGATGATAGCCATCAGCAGGACGAGGATCAGAAACACCAGCACAATACCGGTTATGGTAACGATCACATCATAACCTAAATCCATGGTCTTCCTCCTATTTACTTTTTTCTTTGCCGCCCGGGGGGCGGGCGGCAAAAAGCGATTTGAAGATATTATACAATATTTTCCGGGTCGATTCAACAACTATGAACAAAAATCATATTGTTTTTCACGGTTCTGTGAACAGCGCTTTCTTCTCAGCGGCGGCCCATGCGGGGGGTGGCGTCCATGAAGCCGGTCTCCAGCTTGTCGCCCAGACGCAGGCTCATGGCCGTACCCAGCGCGACACAGTTGACGGGGTCAGGCGAGACGGTCACTTCCACCTTCAGCTCCTGGCTGAGGTACTCAGGCAGGCCGTGGAGCTGTGCGCCGCCGCCGGTGAGGACGACGCCATTGCGGTAGATGTCGCCGGCCAGCTCCGGAGGAGTCTTCTCCAGCACCTGATGGGCGGCGGTGCCGATCTGCTCGCTCAGGCGCATGACCGGCTCGTAGAGGTCGGCGGTGGAGACATTGACGCGCACGGGCAGGCCGGTGAGCAGGCTGCGGCCCTTGATCTCCATGGTCTCGTTGAAATCTGCCTTCTGGGGGCAGCAGGCCACGTTCTTTTTCAGGTTCTCAGCGGTGCGCTGGCCGATAGCGATGCTGAACTTGTTGCGCACGAACTTCAGGATCTCTTCGTCGTAGTGATTGCCGGCCACGCGGACGCTGGTGGCCTTGACCTTGCCGCCGAGGCTCAGCACGGCGATGTCGGTGGTGCCGCCGCCGATGTCGATGATCATCCGGCCATCCGGCACGGTGATGTCGATGCCGGAGCCGAGAGCTGCGGCGATAGGCTCATCAATGAGGTAGACCTGACGCGCACCGGCAGCCATGACGGCCTCCACCACGGCGTCGCTCTCGATGCCGGTGATGGCGGCAGGCACACAGACGGCCACACGGGGCTTGACCATGTGGGAGCTGTAGACCTGATTGACGAAGCGGCAGATGAGCTCCCGGGTCATGGTGTGGTCGCTGATGACGCCATCCTTCAGCGGGAAGATGGCGGAGATGTAGTTGGGCGTGCGGCCCACCATTGCAAGGGCCTTGTCGCCGGCCTCAAGCACGCAGTTCTTGCGGGTATCCACCGCCACCACGCTGGGTTGGTTGAGCACGACGCCCTGCCCCTCCTGCGCGATGATGATGGTCGTCGTACCAAGATCGATACCGATGTCGTTCTGTGCCATAGTTGTGATATTTCCTTTCTCTGCTGCCCATTCTCTATTTCCATCGCCCATCTCCGGGCGCGGGTCATCAAAACACATTATAGTATAACACAGGTGTATCCAAAAAGAAACCCTCTTAAAAACACCTGACCTTCACAGCAAGGCACTACCTTTCACGCCCTATCAGACTTTCAGCGTCCAGCGTGAACTCGTCCGACTCGCCAGTGGCTCCCCTACTAGGGGCGCTGGCGAGGAGCTTGCGACGAGACTGAGAGGTTGTACGAAGGACAGCCTGACCGTGAGCCACTGCGGGACAAAACCTCTCCGTCATCGCTGCGCGATGCCACCTCCCCTATCGAGGGGAGGCTTTGGCATTTCGTAAAGTTTCATCTTCAATCGGAGAGGTTCTCCTGCTCCGGGAGCAGAGCCTGGGCCAGCAGGGCGGCCAGGCCGCTGTAGCGCAGGTTCTGGCGGATGTTGGACATCATCCGGTTCACCACGTCCCGCCGGCCCACCACGATGCAGAGCTTCCGCCCGCGGGTGACGCCGGTATAGAAGAGGTTGCGGTAGCACAGGCGGGGCGGCACCTGCGCCGCCGGGAGGATGACCGCCGGGAACTCGCTGCCCTGGCTTTTGTGTACCGTGATGGCATACGCAATTTCCAGCTCGTTGAGGTTCTCCGCCGGGTAGACCAGCCGCCGGTCGTCCATCCGCACCACCATGGAGCGGCTGCGCACGTCGATGGACTCCACGATGCCGATGTCGCCGTTGTAGGCACCCACACCCTGTTCCCCGCCGATGCGCTGCCACGTTATCTCGTAGTTATTGCGCACCTGCATCACTTTGTCCCCCACCCGGAAGACCCGGGCCGCGCTCTGCAGCTCCGGCTTGCCCTTTTTGGGCGGGTTGAGCATGGCCTGCAGCTCCGCGTTGAGGGCCTGGGTGCCGGTGGGGCCGAGCTTCGTGGGGCAGAGCACCTGAATATCCTTCACCGGGTCGAACTGGTAGCTGCGGGGCAGACGGGTGGTCACAAGGTCGCAGACCAGCTTCTGGGCTGCGTCGCCGTCGGCTTCGAGGAAGAAGAAATCGTCTGTCTTTCCGCCCTTTTTCAGCGGTTCGCCCGAGATGATGTGGTGGGCGTTCTCCACGATGAGGCTCTGAGCGGCCTGCCGGAATATCTCGTTGAGGCAGACCGTCGGCACCAGCCCGGAGCGGATGGTCTCGCCGAGGATATTGCCCGGGCCGACGCTGGGCAGCTGGTCGGCGTCGCCTACCATAATAATACGGCAGCTGTACCGCAGTGCCGCAATGAGGGCCTGGAACAGCTTGACGTCCACCATACTCATCTCGTCGAGGATAACGACGTCGCACTTGAGCAGGTTCTTGTCATTGTGGATGAAGCTGACCACACCGCCGGTGTAGTCCACTTCCAGCAGACGGTGGATGGTGGAGGCTTTCCGGCCCGTCAGCTCGCTCAGGCGCTTGGCGGCGCGGCCTGTGGGAGCGCAGAGGGCTACCCGTTCGGCCTCGTTCTCGAGCAGCTGCAGGATGGCGTTGACCGTGGTGGTCTTGCCGGTGCCGGGGCCGCCGGTGAGGACAAGACAGTTCTCGGTCATGGCCTTACGGATGGCTTCCTTTTGGAGCGGCGCGTAAGCAAAGCCCTGCGCCAGTTCCAGTATTTGGATGTTCTTGTCGAGGCCGTGGGCCGTCTGCTTCCCGCGCTTGGTCAGCATGGCCAGACGGTCGGCGATGTCCTGCTCTGCAGCCAGCAGATCCGGCAGATAAATATACGGTGTGCCGTCGAACATCCGCACCGCCAGTTTCCCGGTCTGGATGCAGCTGTCCAGCGCCGCCGCCAGCTTTTCGGGGGGCTGGTGGATGAAGTTCGACGCCGTTTCCAGCAGCTGCGCCCGGGGCAGACAGGTGTGGCCGTTGCCGGCGTTGTGACGCAGGGTGCGCAGGAGGGCGGCTTCCAGCCGTTGGGCGCAGTCCCCTGCCATCTGGTAATACTGGGCGATGCTGTCGGCGTGGCGGAAGTCCAGCTGCAAAGGTTCGCCGCAGAGCAGGTAGGGGTTCTGCTGGATGGCCTGCATGGCCCCCGGCCCGAAGGTGCGGAAGACTTCCATCGCCCGGCGGGGGCTGATCTCGAACTGAGCCAGATAGGCGATGAGTTCCCGCATTCCGAACATCCGCTTGAACTCCTGCTGGATACGGTCGGCCTTGTCCGCCGAGATTCCCGGGATGAGGGTGAGCTGGGCGGGGTCGTTGGCGATAACTTCCAGCGCCGCCGCGCCGAATTTGTCAATGATCTTATCCGCCGTCCGAGCCCCGATGTAGGGCAGTGACCGGCTGGCGAGGAAGGCGTAGACGGCCTCGAGGTCTTTGGGCATATCCGTCTCGCACTCCTGTGCGTGGAACTGTCGGCCATAGGTAGCGTGGTTCTCGTACCTGCCCCGGCAGACGACGCTCTCACCGGCGTGGAGCTCTCCCACCACGCCGCACACAACGGTGACGACACCGCCGCCCGACACCTCGAACACGGTGTAGCCGTTGTCCTCGTTCAGGTAGATGATGTCCTCTACCGTGCCTTCCAGCCGTTCCAGCTCCTGCTCCATCGTCCCGCCTCCTCGTTTTAACACAACTATATATAGTATAGCGGTTTTGGGGGGATTTGTAAATACAACAAAAGCTCCCCCGAAGGGGAGCTGTAGGCGAGGGTTAATCCCCCACCCCATATGCATTTTCTTTCATCAGCCGATTGCGCACTGCAAAGTACGCCGGGATGAGGAAGAAGCAGGCAAAGAACCATGCCACAGGGTTGGCGATGCAGGCCGCAAAGTAGCCCCAGAGCGGCACGAACCAGAAGCCCACCATGGCACGGGCGACCATCTCGGCCACGCCCGCGAACATGGCAAGGCCGGAATAGCCCAGGCCCTGGATGGTGTAGCGGTAGATGATGAGGACGGCCAGCGGGATGTAGAACACGCTGTTCCAGAAGATGAAGCTGCGGGCATTCGCCATGATCTCCACCTCGCTGCTCTCGAGGAAGAGGCTGATAAGCGGCACATCCAGCACACGCAGGATGAGGAAGGATGCCACGCTGTAGACGCAGCCAATGCCCAGCGCGGTATTGACGCCCCGGTCCACACGCTTGAGGTCGTGAGCGCCCATGTTCTGGCTGGCGTAGGTGGTCATGGCGGTGCCGATGCTCTCCAGCGGCACGCTGAGGAACTGGGCGGCCTTGCTGCCTGCGGTCTGCGCGGCCACGATGCTGCTGCCCAGACCGTTCACCGCGCCCTGCAGCACGACGCTGCCGATGGCGGTGATGCTGCACTGCAGGCCCATAGGGATGCCCATGTTGCAGAGCTTGAGGCAGTGGCTGGCGCTCAGACGGCCCTCTTCCCTGCTCCATTTCAGCTCCGGGTAGTGGTGGCCGATGTAGATGAGACTGCCGATGCCCGCCACCGCCTGACTGAACACGGTGGCGAAGGCCGCACCGAACGCCCCCATCCGGAAGATGAGGATACAGAGCAGGTCGAGGCCGATGTTCAGCACGCTGGCCACCAGCAGGAAATAGAGAGGCCGCTTGCTGTCGCCCAGCGCGCGCATGAGGGCGCTGGTGACGTTGTACAGCAGGGTGAAGGGGATGCCCCAGAAGATGGTGCGGATGTAGATGTCCGCGATGTCGATGATGTTGCCGGGGGTGTTGGTCCAGACCAGCACCGCCCGGGTCAGGGCCACCGTCACCACCGTGAGCACGACGGCGAAAAAGAGGCTCAGCCAGACGGTATTGGCGGTGTAGCGCCGCATCTCTCTGTAGTCCTTCGCGCCGAAGGTCCACGAGATGGGGATGGAGAAGCCGCAGGCGATGCCGTTGACGAAGCCCAGCACCAGATAGTTCAGGCCGCCCACGCTGCCCACCGCCGCCAGAGCATCCACGCCCACGAAGCGGCCCACGATGATGGTATCGGCCAGATTGTAGAACTGCTGGAACAGACTGCCCAGCATCAGCGGCACCGCAAAGGCAAGGATGAGCTTGAGCGGGCTGCCCTGTGTCATGTCTTTTGTCATACAAAGCCCCTCCCCGGGCGGTCACTTAACATTTCTTTGCCAAATTTTTACCGACAAAAACGCCCTGCCGGACGAGGGGCAGGACGTTTTGCGTTTCATGAGTGGTATTATACTCAGCTCATCGTGATTTTGCAAGGGGTTTTGGGCAGATTTCTTCATACAACATTGCTATTTTCTATCGGTGGTTTTTGGTGATTGTGCGCAGGAGGCGGCAGGTCTGCCTGTAAGCAGGGCCCTCCTGCTGCACTCCCTCTCAGCCCACGCTCTCAACCTTCATAATCGAAATCCCATGCAGAGTCATAATATGCGGAGTCATAAAAGGGATCCCACCCCACAAATTATCGTCGCTGCTCCCTATCCATTTTCTTGTCTCCCAATTTCCTCTCAAATCCGGCGGCTGACTGTCCCTTATCCATTTTCTCGTCTCCCAATCTCCTCTCAAATCCGGCGGCTGACTGTCATCCTTGCCCGGCTTCCACACCAAGTCACCCTGACTGTCCGTTACCCATCCGCCTGTTTCCGGCTGCTGGGTGCTTGTCTCCGGCTGCTGGGTGCTTATTTCCGGCTGCTGGACCGTGGTGAGGCTGTCCGGCGAGAGAGTCGTCGGCCCGCTGAGGCCACCGACGGAGGGGGCCGGGTCGTCCTTCTTGCTGTCCTGCTTCCCGCCCACGAGCTTCACGATGTTACTGGTAAATGTCTTCCACACCGTCGGGTTGGAGGCGGGCTGCTCGGACGGACGGACCGTGATGGAGCCCATGTCGAGGATGGTGGAATCCTTCGGGTTTGCGCTGAAGCCGGCCACGCCGCCGACGGTGTCCGTTCCCGGCTGAGTCAGCCCGGGCTGTCCGCTCAGGGAGCCGCCTTCCAGACCGGAGAGGACCGTTCCCCATTGCTCTTTCTCCTGCTTGCGGCGGGCGATTGCCTCCTCCACCCGGGCAGCCTCCTGCGCTTTCTGCTCCTCGTCGCCAACGCGGTACACGAGGATCAGTTCCTTGCCGCTTTGGCGCAGGACGGTCTCATCCGAGAATGTTTTTCTATCATATCCCGTCTGCCCGACAACATGGAATCGAGAAAGCCCTTCATGGGACAGCTCGAGTTCGAATGCACCATTCACGCCGACCAGATCTTTGATTCGGGCCAGCGGAATGACGGCCTCCATTTCCCGCCCTTCCCCATCAAGGAACCGGATGCGAAGCTCATGGACTTCCTTTGCAAGCTCCCACAGCGAGTCGCCTGTCATCCGAAAGAGTGTGCTGTGGGCATCGAAGCTCAGGACCTTGTTGACCGGGTCATACTCCGCCGTGGCCACATTACCAAGCTCCTGTGTGCCATCCAGATGGGTGATCACGCCGACGGTCTCGTACATCTGCTTCACACGGCCCGGCACCTCGCCGGCCTGCACGCTTGGAGCGTCGTCCTCGTCGTCGTCCTCGTCGTTCTCGGTATCATCGGGCTGTTCCGGCTTGTCCGGCTGCTCCGGCTTGTCTGGCTGTTCCGGCTTGTCCGGCTGCTCTGGCTTGTCTGGTTGCTCCGGCTGCTCCGGTTGGGAGGGCGTCCGCCGGTCGTAGCTGTAGTCCTCCATCTTCTTCCCGTCGGGGTCGTAGCGGGTCAGACTACCGCCCGTCACCTTGTGGTCGTCGTCGGAGAGGGCGTCATTGGGGATCTCGCCGACTATGCCGCCGCCGATGGCCGCAGTTTCGCCGCCGGTGCTTGCGCCTGCCTTGGCCTCCACCTCGGCGTCGCCGGAGATATAGATGTGATTGGGATTGCTGGGCGGCGCATCCGGGGCTATCTCAGACCACGCACCCGCGCCGTCGCCGATGCCTGCCGCGCCGGGGCGGGGGTCTTCTTCAGGGCCGCTGTAGCTGCCGCCCGTGGCCGACACCTTGCCGCCGGAAATCTCGATGTCGCGGCCCGGGCCGTACACACCGCCGCCGATCCCGGCAGCACCCTCGCCGCCCACGGCTTCTACCGTGCCGCCGGTGATCTCGATGTTTCCGGCACCGCTTTCGTAGCCGCCGCCGATGCCTGCGCCATCTTCGCCGCCTTCGGCGGTGAGGGAGCCTTTGGTGTCGTTGTCGTCCTTGATGGTCAGCTTGCCGGAGGACTCATTGCCGTTCTTCTCAAGACCCGCATTGTGGCTGCCGCTCTTCAGCTCGTTGTCGCCGTCCAGCTCGATGGCGGCATCGTGGTCACCCTGCACGGTGACGGCGGCTTTGCCCGCATCGACTGGGCTGTCACCGCTGTCATCCACCTCGGTCTTGCCGCTGACGTCGATCTTCAGGTCATCGAAGGTGACGTCCACTTTGCCGCCGGAGGTGTCGATGGTGACGGTGTTCTTATCCGACTCGCCGGTGATGACGGTCTCCCCCTCATCCTTCTCGAAATCCTTTTCACCCTGCTTGACATTGTTATAGTTTCCGCTTTCATCGCTCGCACCTTTGACCGTAATGTCGCCGTCGGCGATGTCCCATGTTTTCGCATAGGCCGGGATGCCGGAGCTCACCACGATGCCCGCGATGACGGCGGCGGCCACGCCCCGCCGGAGTGCGCTTTTCAGTCTCATAGTACATCTCCTTTCGTTTTGTGTATCATGCAATGCCGTCGCTGCGGCTCAGAGGCTCTCCTTTGAGATGCTTATTTCTTTGGGATGCCCCAAGTCCTCCGGCAGCCAGAGCTTTATCTCACCCTGGGTATCCGGCAGGTCGTCCCAGTCGTCACCAAGGTCGGTATAGCTCCGCAGGTCACTCTCCAACAGATTGGTATACTTTGTGCCATCCGGGACGGTGGTTTCCAGCAGGAAAAGCCGTGGCTTATCCTCCTCGGGAGCGATGGCCTCAAATCGGGAAGCCAGCTGTTTCAGGGACTCGTCATGCCCGATTCCCGGCGTTTCCTCTCTCGCAGGCTCGAGCCACCAATCCAAACTCGGGCGGTCGTCCCTTTTTTTCGCGAGTTGGAAGTCCATCATATCCAGCTCTTGTTTCAGTAATTCGTCGCGTTCACGTCTGAGCTCTTCACTCGTTTTTTGCTCTACCCCTTCGTGGGTCAATATCAGCCGCTCCTGCGGCTCTGGCGTCTGCACCGGCACCCACTCCTGATAGCGCTCCGACAGGTCGTCCCGCGTTTCGCCGTCCAGCCGGAGGCTGATGTCCTCCCTGTTCTGCTTCAGCTCCACGTCAGCGTCCTCGCCCGCCGCGTCGGCCATCTTGTCCACGCTATAGTGGGTCATGGTGTCCTCATAGCGGAAGAAGATGTCCTCCACGCCGTCCTCCCGGAGGCTGGAGATGTCGGTGGTGACGGTGGACCGGGGGGCGGCGCTCTCAATAAGCACCACACCCCCCGGGGTGAGGACCTCTCCGGCGTCGCCGGCCTTTACGCTGCCGACCATGGGGTCGGTGCTCTCAATAATGGCCAAAGCAGAATCCAACCGCTGGATGGTGACCCGGCTGGAAAAGAAGCCGCCCACCACCATGCCGCCGGGCAGGGGTTCGGGGGCGTTCTCCTGCACCGGGGGCGGGACATCATCGTCGTCCTCGTCGTCGTCCGGCTGGGGCTTGGGGGTGGAGGTGTAGTCGTAGCCCATACCCTCCATCACGGTGCCGTCCGCGTTCAGACGGGTCAGCCGTCCTCCCGTCACCTTATGTTCATCGTCAGAAAGGTTCTCCGTGGGTACTTCGCCGTAGCTGCCGCCGATGGCCGGGGCCTTGGCGTCCGTCATCTGGCTTCCCGCCTTGGCCGTCACCTCGGCGTCGCCGCAGATGTAGAGGTCTCCCGGGTTCGGGTCGTCGGTGTCGTCCGACGCGCGGCCTGCTCCGTCGCCGATGCCTGCCGCGTTGCTCCCGCCCACAGCCTCGATGGTGCCGCCCCGGATGATGATGCTGCTGCCGGTGCTCTCGATGCCTCCGCCGATGCCTGCGCCGCCGAAGCCGCCCTCAGCGGTGAGGGAGCCGTCCTTGCCCTCGTCGTCCTTGATGGTCAGAGTGCCTTTCGACTCGTGTTCGTTCTTCTCAAGACCCGCATTATAGCCGCCGCTCTTCAGCTCGTTGTCGCCGTCCAGCTCGATGGTCGCATCGTGGTCGCCCTGCACGGTGACGGCTGCTTTGCTCTCCTGGGCAGGGCTGTCATCGCTGCCATCCCCCTCGGCCTTGCCGCTGACGTCGATCTTCAGGTCGTCGAAGGTGACGTCCACGTCGTCCTTGGAGGTGTCGATGGTGACGGTGTTCTTATCCGACTCGCCGGTGATGACGGTGTTGGTGTCGTCCTTGTCGATGGTCTCGCCCTGTGAGACCTTGTTCTTTCCTTCGGCGTCGCCCGCTTTCACGGTGATGTCGCCGTTGGCGATGTCCCACCGGGCCGCATAAGCCGGGATGCCGGAACTCACCACGATGCCCGCGATGACGGCAGCGGCCACGCCCCGCCGGAGTGCGCTTTTCAGTCTCATAGTCTGTCCTCCTTTGGTCTGTTTGTCGTTCGAGAGCCGGTCTTTTCTGATGCAAATTTACCAAAAAATCAAGAGGATGTCAATAAAACCTGCGCAAATGGGGGTGTTTTCGGCGTGAGTGGCACAAAAGGAGCTAAACCTCTCCGTCACGCCTACGACGTGCCACTGCCCGGGTTGCGGCTCCCAGCATCTGCTTCGGCCCTTGGTGCGGGCCTCGCATCCTGCTGGCCGCGGCCCCAACAGCGACTCCCTGTTTCCGCCGCTGGCGGCGGTCGTCGTTGTTGCTCCTAACGAGGGGAGGCCTTGGCATACCGGAAAGTTTCGCCTTTACCCGGAGACCTGTCCTCTTCGCCAGAGGCTCCCCTACTAGGGGAGCTGGCGCGAAGCGCCTGAGAGGTTGTACGAAGGACAGCCTGACCATGCGCCGCATACGCAAAAAAGCCCTCCCGAGCGGGGAGGGCCATAGTCTGTCTTATTCAGAGTAGTGCGCCAAAAACTGCTTGGTGCGCTCCTCCTGGGGGTGGTCGATGAGCTGGCGGGCCGGACCTTCCTCCACCACGACGCCGCCGTCCATGAATAGGATGCGGTCGGCCACGTCGCGGGCGAAGTGCATCTCATGGGTGACGATGATCATGGTGGTCTTGCGGTCGGCAAGGTCCCGCAGGACGCGGAGGACTTCGCCGGTCAGCTCCGGGTCAAGGGCGCTGGTGGGCTCATCAAAGCAGAGGATGTCCGGGTGGAGCGCCAGTGCGCGGGCGATGGCCACCCGCTGCTGCTGACCGCCGGAGAGCTGGTGGGGGTAGTGGCCTGCCCGCTCCGACAGGCCCATCTGGGCCAGCAGGTCACGGGCCTGTGCTTCGAGGCGGGCGTGGACAGCCTTTTTGTTGGCCTTGTAGTCGGGCTGCTCCTTTGCCAGAAGCTCCCCCGCCAGCATCACGTTTTCCAGCGCGGTGTACTGGGGGAAGAGGTTGAAGTTCTGGAACACGAGGCCGAAGTGGAGGCGCTTTTTCCGCACCTCGCTCTCCCGCTGGGTGGCAGGGTCGGCGGCGTCCCACATGGTCTCGCCGTTCACCCTGATGACGCCGGTGTCGGGACGCTCAAGGAAATTCAGGCAGCGCAGCAGCGTCGTCTTGCCCGAGCCGGACGAGCCGATGATCGCCAGCGCCTCGCCCTGTTCCAGTGTGAGCGAGATGTCCTTGAGAACTTTCGTCTCGCCGAAATTCTTCCCGATGCCAGAGGCTTCGAGTAATGCCATAATTCAGTATCCTCCTTAGCAGCGGAAATAGTCCATCTTTTTCTCGGCCCAGTCCAGCAGCAGGGTGAGTGCGCCGACAAAGACGAGGAAGAAGATCGCGGTGGAGAACAGCGGCCAGATAAGGCCCTTGGCGCTGTACTCCTTCGCCATCATGATGATCTCCTTGTTGGCGATGACATTCGCCAGCGAGGTATCCTTCACCAGCGTGATGACCTCGTTGCCCATCGGGGGCAGGATGCGCTTGACGACCTGCAGGAGCGTGACCTTGAAAAAGATCTGGCTCTTGGTCATGCCCAGCACCTGACCGGCCTCGGTCTGGCCTTTCGGCACAGCCTCGATGCCGCCGCGGTAGATCTCAGAGAAGTAGCAGGCGTAGTTGATGGCGAAAGCCACCACTGCCGCCACCAGACGGCCCGAAGAGCCGGAGGGCCAGGGGTTGGTCATGCCCAGCAGGCCGGGGCCAAGGTAGATGACGATGATCTGGAGCATCAGCGGCGTACCGCGGATGACCCACACGAAGGTCTTGACGACGCCCCGCAGCGGTGCGCACCGGCTCATGGAGCCAAAGGCCACCACAAGGCCCAGCGGCAGCGAAAACAGCAGGGTCAGAAAGAACAGCTCACAGTTGAGCGCGAATGCGCCGGTCAGACGCTCCAAAATCACAGTCACAAAATCACTACACCTATCCGTTTATAATGTAAGTTACTCAGCCAGAGTCAGGCCGTACTTGTCGGCCAGAGTCTGCATGGTGCCTTCAGCCGTCAGCTCATCGAATGCATTGTCCACAGCCCCGGCCACGTCGCTGCCCTTGCGGAAGGCCACGCCGTACTCCTCGACGTTCAGCTCATCCACCATCTTGAGGTTTGCGTAGTCGGTACCCTCGCCGATCATGGCAGAAGCCAGAGTCAGGTCGAGGACGGCGGCGTCAGCAGTGCCAGCGGCGACTTCCATCAGACAGTCGGTCTGAACAGCCTTGGAGATGAAATCAGCCTGAGACAGATCGGCGTTCTCGGTGATGGTGGTCTCACCGGCAGAGCCAGCCTCGGCCACCACGGTCTTGCCGATGAGGTCGGCAGTGGAGGTGTAGTCGGTGTCGTCCTTCACCACGACGACCTGGGCGTTCTTGACGTAGGGCTTGGTGCAGGCCATATTCTCCTCGCGGTCATCGGTCAGGGTCAGGCCGTTCCAGATGCAGTCGATGCTCTTTGCAGCCAGCTCGGTCTCCTTGGTGTCCCAGTTGATCTCCACGAACTCCGGCTCGACCCCCAGCTTCTCACAGACAGCGGTGGCCAGCTCGGTATCGAAACCGGTGAAGCTGCCGTCGGCGTCGGTGTAGTTCATCGGCTCATACACGGTGTAGCCGATGACCATCTTGCCGTTGGACTGGATGTAAGCCAGGTCGCTGTCAGCGGCCGCGGAGCTTGCCGGGGCGGCAGAGGCGGCGGCAGAAGAAGCAGCCGTGGAAGTGGATGCAGAACCGCCGCAGGCGGCAAGGCTCAGCGCCATCGCACCGGCCAGAAAAGCAGATACCAGACGTTTCATGTTGTAATTTCCTCCCTCAGATTCAGCAGAGGCGGCGCTTCGTTTTACCGCTTTACCATGCTAAATTGTTAAACTGTGACTATAGAATAGCGCGTTTTACCTCGTTTTGCAAGAGGAAAACCGATTTTTTCGCGTTTTGACGGTTTCCTCCTGTATTCAAGGGAGGGACATAGGAAAATTGAACAAAGCCGTGCCTTTCCGGCACGGCTGCGGCTCACGGGCAGGCTGTCCTTCGTACAACCTCTCAGGCGCTTCGCGCCAGCTCCCCTAGTAGGGGAGCCTCTGGCGAAGAGGCGAGGCTTTACGGTATGCCAAGGCCTCTCCTACAAGGAGAGGTGGCATTGCGAAGCAATGACGGAGAGGTTGTACAAAGGACAGGGCGCTCCGCAAGGCGCAAAAATCCCCCTCGGGGAGTCTCTCCGAGGGGGATGCTGTCCGTTTTTCTTATCTTCCCGCCGCAGGAGCGTCAGCTTCTTTCCGGGATGTCGCCTACCATGATGACGAAGAGCCTGGGGTTGCCGTTCTCATCCTTCCACCTTCCGAAGCCGACCCGGTAGCTGGATGCGAGGAAGCTGATAGTGGTCCAATTCTTCTCATTCGGTTCCGGCAGTACCGGTCTGTAGTCGTTACAGAGGTCGATGGCCTGCTTGACGGGGTCGTCCGAGCCTCTGTCCGCTCCAAAGTAGAAGATGACCTGTTTGTTGGCGGTGCCGGGGGCGATGCCGATGGTATCCAAGAGAGCTTTGCGAGGCTCAGGACCGCAAGAGTGGTAATTGCCCCACTTCAATTTGTTAATGAGAAGAGTGCTTCCATCCTCAGAGCTCACGTGTGTGTACCTCTCCGCCGCCTCACTCAGCTGCGGGTCGGCCTCGCAGGTGATGTTTACGCCACGCTGTACATTTATGATGTCTGCCAGAGCCTCGGCCCGGAGGGTGTCCTCCGGCTTATCGCCCGGCTTATCGCCGCAGCCGGTGAGCAGGGCCAGCGTCATCACGCCAGCAAGGGCAAGGGCAAACAGCTTTTTCAATTTCATCATCGTTTCCTCCTCTGTCAGTTCTGCGGGGTCTTGATGGTGGCCTGTGTTTGCAGTGCGAGGTAATAGCGGCGGCCGTCACTCTTCTTGCCCGTCATTGTAAATGCTATGGCTTGCAGAGTCGATGTGTTGGGAGCTAGCGGAGCAATCACTATCTCCTGGATGTACTTCATACTCTCCGCCTGCGCCAGCGCACTCTGCTCCGGCTTCACTTCTCCGACCCAAAGCCAAACGCTGCCTGTCACCAGATAGTTTCCCAATTCTTTTTTAATGATGTTCTGTGCATCCCCGGTCAGCCTACCATTTTTATCATCCAGCCAGCTCGGCTGGAACTGCCGTGCGATGACCTTGAGCTTTTTGTCCAGCGTCTCGTCCTTCTGATAGTCAGCAAATTGTCCCCTCCTGTACCGGAAATACTCTTCCACCTGCTTGGCTTGGGAGCTGCTGTCCGAGCATCCGGTGAGCAGGGCCAGCGTCATCACGCCAGCAAGGGCAAGGGCAAGGAGTCGTTTTGCAGTTTTCATCGTCGCTACCTCCAATCGTGGGGTGTGTCTCGGTGATTTTATTATACCATACCCCCCCCCGGGGCAAGTGCGATTCATGCAGATTTCAGGCCCTTTCGCGCAAATTTGACCGCTCCGTCTGCCCCGCAGGCGCAAAAAAACCGCCACCTCATGGTGACGGTCAGACTTTCCGTTCAATTTATAATGACGCATTCTCAAACGCATCCCCTGCGGCCTTTTGCAGGGCGTCGATGGAGATGGTGCAGAGGGCCGCGAGGTCGGCGTCCGAGCCGTCGGCAGGGATGTCCGCCACCTCTTTCTCCGTCTTGCCCTTGAGGTAGCTGCAATAGCCCTCGCTGTGCTCGTACCACTCCTTGCCGAGGCTGGATGCGTTCCGCATCCCGTAGCTGTCGCCCAGCTCAAGCTTGGAGCGGACGGTGTCCGGGGCGGTGACGCCGCCGTCTGCCGCGATGGTCAGCGCAGGTTCTGCCATGTCGCCGATGGCGCTGGTCACACGGCCATCGGCATCCAGAGTCAGGGCCACGACGGTAAGGTCAACTTCTGCGTTCACATCCTTGTCGTCGGTGGCGGTGATGTCCGAAGAGGCATTCTCCGCCTCCACGCCGAGGCTCACCCGGTCGCCCTTCGCCGCGCCGAGGGCGGACGCATTCGTGCAGGCTTTCGCCACGGCGTCGCGGTACTTATCCACCCGGATGGTGCAGCCGGACAGCAGGTCGGCGTCCACAGCTTTGCCGTCCTTATCCGTTTCCAGCATGGATGCCTGCTCGGGCGTCATGCCGGTGAGGTAGTCGGCGAAGTCATCGGCCTGCTCGGCCCAGCCCTTTTTTAGCGAAGATGCCGCTGCCAGCGGGTAGTCGTCCCCTTTCTGGCGCTTGGTGCGGTAGTCGGTGGGCATGGTGACGACGCCTTTGCCGTCGGCGGTAACTTCCACTTCCAGCTCATCCAGCATCACGTCGGCCAGCTTGCCGTCTCCGTCCAGCAGGACGGCGGCGGCGATGGTATGGATGGTGCCGGTACGGGCCTCATCGGAAGCCTCGGTCAGGATGCCGAGGCCGGTCTTCCAGCCGCCGGTCTGGGTGGTGCTGGCGTTGCCGGACGAGCCGGACATGGCGTTCGAACTGCTCATGCTGCCGGAATTGCTGCTGCCTTTGCGGCAGCCGGACAGCAGCAGTGCCGCCGCCACGGCACAGCTCAGAAGAGCTTTTTGTCTCTGTGTCATAAGCGTTACGCTCCCTTTCATCTCTTTGGGAGTAGTATAGCCCGACAGGAGTCTATTTATTTATGTATCTTTTTGTTGGAAACTGTGTTATACTTGTCCTGCGGCCTACCCCGCCCAGTTTTATTAAAGGAACCCGGGTTGCGGCTCCCAGCGTCTGCTTCGCTGCCGCTCGCATCCTGCTGGCCGCAGCCCCAACAGCTCCTCCCTGTTTCCGCCACTGGCGGCGGTCGTCGCCGTTGCATTTGTAAGTGGCTTGACGGATGGCTGACGGGCCGTAAGCACTAAAAAGGACCCCCTTTCGGAGATTGCCGCTCCGGGAGGGGGTCTTTTCCTTTAGGTGTGCCAATGACATATTGGCTTCCACATTTACCATCTTTATTATATGCGATTCCCTGCAAAAGTCAAGCACCACGCAGAAAATTTACAACTGTGCTCTGAGACCGACGTGTTATCTGGCAAAGTTCCAAAATACAAGCGTGTTATCGTCACAAATCAAACTTTGCCACGTTGGCAAACTTAAGGCTTGCTGGCAAAGTAGGTAGTTTGCCAATCAGGAGAACTTTGCCAGGTTGGCAAACAATCAATATTGAACGATATATCATTTAATTTATGGAACTTTGCCACTTATTCCACCGCAGTATCGCTCACATCAGCGGGCTCAGCAGGCGGAGCACACTGTCCAGCAGCGTCCCGGCCAGCGAGGTGCGGCAGTCGGCCAGCTGCACTTCCCGGCACTCCGGCAGGGTGCGGAGCACATCGTCCCGCAGCGCAATGACCTGACTGTTATAGAGCAGCAGCGCCCCGCACTCAAAGTGGAGGAAGAGGCTGCGGTAATCCATGTTGATGCTGCCCACCACGGCGGCGCGGTCATCGCTGACGTAGCACTTGGCGTGGAGGAAGCCGGGCGTGAACTCGTAGATGCGCACCCCCGCCCGGAGCAGCGGCACATAATAGGAGCGGGTCAGCCGGAAGATGAGCTTCTTGTCCGGGATGCCCGGCAGCACCAGCCGGACGTCCACGCCCCGCTTTGCCGCCGCCTTGAGGGCTTCCAGCATGGTCTCGCCCACCGCGAAGTAGGGCGTATAGATATAGACATACCGCTGGGCCTGATTGATGATATTCAGGTAGACCGTCTCGGCCAGAGCCTCTTCGTCCAGCGGGCTGTCCCCGTAGGGCTGTATCACTCCGTCCGACTGGGCGGGCAGGGACACAGCCTGAGGCATAAAGGGCGCATAATCCTCCTCGCTGGGGCGGAAGGCGTTCCAGTGGTCGAGGAACATCACCGTGAAGTTCCAGACCGCCGCGCCCTCGGTGCGGAGGGCTGCGTCCTTCCAGTAGCCGAACCGCTCTTCTTCATTGATATACTCGTCGGCCAGATTGATGCCGCCCGTATAGGCTGTATTTCCGTCCACGACCACGATCTTCCGGTGGTCGCGGTGATTCATGACCAGCGACACCAGCGGCACCACCGGGTTGAACGGGATGCAGCGGATATGCGCCCGCTCCATCTGCACCACGAAATCGGACGGCAGACCCAGCAGACTGCCGAAATCGTCGTAGATGAGCCGGACGTCCACCCCCTGCGCCGCCTTGCGGACAAGGATGTCCTCTACCCCCTTCCACATCTTGCCGGTGCGGACGATGAAGAACTCGAGGAAGATGAACCGCTCTGCCTTTTCGAGGTCGGCCAGCAGGTCAGGGTACATGGCCTCACCGCAGGGGTAATATTTTGCCGTGGAGTTTTTCCATGCGGGGTATGGCCCGTACTCCGAAACATACCGGCTCAGTCCCCTGCTGGCGGGGTCGAGGGCGTCGGTCTGGCCCGGCTGCTGGGCGAGGTCGGCGGTGTGCTGGCGCTCCACCGCCTGCATCCGCTGGCGCATCCGCTTGGCGGGGGCCTTGTTGCCGAATGCCAGATAGAGCGCACCGCCCAGCAGCGGCATCATGCCGATGAGGACGAGCCAGATGATCTTATAGTCGCTGTTCTCGTCCTTCCGCACGAGGTAGAGGGTGATAAAGAGGCTGAGGACGTTCAGCCCCGCATTCACCCACACCTTTCCGGCGGTGAGGAAGAAGAAGGCCCAGAGCAGCCAGCCGATCTGCAGCAAAACAAGGGCCACTGTGACCGTGGCCCTGTTGATGACACGATTGAAGAACCGTACGACCGGAAGCCGAAAGAACATCTGCGCCTCCCCCGCTGCCTTTCGGCAGCATTTTTATGGGAATAGTATAGCGCAGCGGATGGAATAATTCAAGCTCAGGCGTCCGCGTCCTCGAAGCCCACCATGAGGCCGCCCAGCTCGGCGTAGTAGCTGCACAGGCCGCCGCACTCGGTCACCCGCACCTGTGCGCCCTCGAAGACAGCTTTCACCATGTGCATCAGGCGCTCGGCGGCGGCGGGGTTGCCGCAGTGGGCAATGATGACCTTGCCGTCCGTGTAGCCGTGGCCTTTGAGCTCCAGCACGATGCGCTCGAGAGCGCCGTGCTCGCCGCGGGTCTTGCAGAGGACGTCCAGTTCGCCCACATCGCTGGCCTTGCCGATGACCCGGATGTTGAGCATCCGCGCCACAGCAGCCACAGCGGGCTTCACCCGGCCATTGCGGGCCAGATTCGCCAGCGATTCCAGCGAGAACAGCAGATGGGTGTGGTGGCGGTAGCGCAGCATCTCTTCGCACACCTCGTCAAAGTCCCTGCCCTCTTCGATGAGCGCACGGATATGCTCTGCCAGCAGCACCAGTTCCGGGCCGGCAGACAGGCTATCCAGCACAAAGACCTGAGCACCCGGGTGCTCTGCCTGATACTCTTCTGCGGCCAGCTGGGCGGCGTTGCAGCTGCCCGACAGGGTGCCGGTGATGGTGATGGCATAAATTTCATCTGCGCCCTCATAAGCCTCCAGCCAGTCGCCGATGTTGGGGCAGGAGGTGCTGGTTTTGCCCTTATAGGTGCGCAGGGTAGTCGCCATTTCCACGGCGTCCAGCGTGCCGTCGTCGAGGTATTCCCTCTCGTCGGTCACGATCTTCAGAGGCACAGCAGCAAAATCAATGCCGTCCAGCGCATACAGGCTGGCAGAAGAGTCCACAACGATTCGTTTCATCTCATCTATCTCCATTCCGGCGGGTGTCCGCCGCATTTTTTACGTTCGGTGAGTCCACTATATCAGTTTTTCAAAAACCTGTCAAGCGATTTGTAAAATTGTTAACGTCGTTTTCATAAACGGTTGACCCCGACTCAAAAATGCGCTATACTACCACCATGAATCAGGAAATGAAACGCCGTGTCACGGCCTGCGCCGCCGGGTTTTCCCTGCCGCGCTACCGGGAGCTGCCCTCCGTGGGGCTGTATCTCGACCAGACCGTGCAGCTCGTCAACAGCTGCTTCCGGGGCTTCCCCGGGGTGGAGCTCACCCCCTCCATGGTGAGCAACTACGTCAAGAAAGGAGTCATCTCCCACCCCGTCAAAAAGAAGTATTCCCGCGAACAGCTGGCTTCTCTCATCTATATCGTATTGTCTAAAAATGTCCTCTCGCTGGAAAACATCGACACCCTCTTTCAGATGCAGCGGGCTCACTGCACCGCCGCCGAAGCCTACGACTACTTCTGCGACGAGGTGGAGAACTGCCTGCCCTACATTTTCGGTGCCAGCCGCACCATCTGCGGCCTCGACCCGGATGCCGCCGACGAAAAGCGTCTGCTGCGCGGTACCATCGTCGCTGCTGTGAACAAGATGTACCTCGACTGCTGCTTCGTCGCCATGCGGCAGGAGGAAGCGCTCTGGCCGGGGATACTCGGCGACCTCGAATAAAAAGAAAAACGTCTGCACCTCCAAACGAAGTACAGACGTTTTTATTATGCTCTGATTTCAGGTATCCTGCAGCTCACCACGGCTTGCAGCCTTGAGGTAAGCGAAGATGAAGCCGTCGAGGTCGCCGTCCATGACAGCGTCCACGTTGCCGGTCTCGTAGTTGGTGCGGTGGTCCTTGACCATCGTGTAGGGCATGAAGACGTAGGAGCGGATCTGGTGGCCCCATGCGATCTCGTTCTGAACGCCCTTGATGTCGTCGATCTTATCCATGTGCTGCTGCTTGGCGATCTGGTACAGCTTTGCCTTCAGCATTTCCATCGCGTAGTCGCGGTTCTGGAACTGGCTGCGCTGGGTCTGGCAGCTGACCACGATGCCGGTGGGCTTATGGATGAGTCGGACAGCGGAAGAAGTTTTGTTGATGTGCTGGCCGCCGGCACCGGAGGAGCGGTAGACCTGCATCTCGATGTCCTCAGGGCGGATGTCCACCTGGATGGTGTTGTCCAGCTCGGGCATGACTTCCAGCGAAGCAAAGCTGGTCTGACGGCGGGCGTTGGCGTCAAAGGGAGAGACGCGCACCAAACGGTGGACGCCGTTCTCGCTCTTGAGCAGGCCGTAGGCGTTGGCACCCTTGACCATCATGGAAGCACTCTTCATGCCGGCCTCGTCGCCGTCCTGATAATCCAGGACCTCGACGGTCATGCCGTGAGCCTGCGCCCACTTGTTGTACATACGGTAGAGCATCTCGGCCCAGTCCTGTGCCTCGGTGCCGCCAGTGCCTGCGTGGAAGGTCAGGATGGCGTTGCTGTGGTCGTACTCACCGTTCAGCATGGTCATCAGCTGCAGCTCGTCCACAGCCTTGCCCACGGCGTTGACGGCCTCTTCGGCCTCCGGCACCATCTCGGGGTCGTACTCCTCGTCCAGCATGACCAGCATGGTTTCTGCGTCATCGTACAGGCCCTGCAGTTTCTCGAAGCGGGTCAGCTTGCCCTTCAGGTCGCCCACCTCGTCGAAGACCTTCTTGCTCAGCTCAGCGTCGTCGTAGAAGCCGGGGCGGGACATGGTGTGCTCCAGCTCCTGCACGCGCTTGCGGGAAGCGTCGATGGCCAGCGCCTCCTCCAAGTCCTTTACAGCGGTGTGGTATTCAGCCAGCTGTACTTTCAGTTCATCAGTGGTGATCATCGTTTTATTCCTCTCGTCTCAAAGAACAGGAGCAGCCTCTTCATCATCAGCCACGCACACGGGCAGGCCCGTCTTAGTACAACCTCTCAGTCTCGCTGACGCTCGACAGCTCCCCTAGTAGGGGAGCCTCTGGCGAAACCGTTCACTTTGCGGGGACTGCCAAAGCCTCCCCTACCAGGGGAGGTGGCACGCCGTAGGCGTGACGGAGAGGTTGTACGAAGGAAAGCCTGCCCGAGGACTCGGCCAATGACGGAGAGATTTACTCCTAAAAGATACAGTTTATACACAGATACTTCATTAGTATACCCAGAATCCATGATAAAGTAAAGAGGAAAAAATACCATTGTGCTGGAAATTTGAAGATTTTCGCCTTTTCTTTTCCGCATTTTAAGTGTATAATACTGATAAACTACCATATTCATTGGAGGATGTTATGCCAAAATACTATGGCTGTCCGTGTGAGGGCTGCGGCAAGCCCCTCACACTTCAGGATGACATCGTGGTCTGCCCCGACTGCGGCGCGCCTTATCACCGCGTCTGCTACGAGAAGCTGGGCCAGTGCATCCACCGCCCCGCCCACGCCGCCGGCTACGAGTGGAAGTTCCCCTACGAGGAGAGCCAGCTCCGCACCTGTCCGTCCTGCGGCGAGCGCACCCTGCGGGACGAGGAAACGTGCCGCTGCTGCGGTGCTGTGCTGCCCCCCGAGGGGCAGGAGCCTCCTTCTTCCCGCGGCAGCGGTGAAGAGACTTTCGACTACTCCCAGATGTACCGTCAGTTCGGCACTTCCGCTGACCCGGAAAAGGAGTTTTTTGAGGACGCCTTCGGCAAAGAGGCCAAGATGGACGGCATCGCCCGTCAGGACTGGCTGGACTATATCGGCCCCGCCGCCCCCGCTTACCTCGCCGCTTACAGCCGGATGCAGCTCCAGAAGAGCAAAGTATCCATGAGCTTTTCGGCTCTGCTGTTCGGTCCCTTCTACTTCTTCTATCGCAAGGCGTGGAAGCCGGCCTTCGGCTTTCTGGCCGCTGAACTTCTGCTGGCAGCGCCCACCTTTATCGAGATGCTCCAGCTCTCCGGCAGCGCCCTCGCCCCGGCCATGAGCGCTTCAGCTCTGACGGTATTTGCCCGCGTCTGCTCTGTCCTCAGCTTCGTGCTGATGCTGGTGCGCGGTATGTACGGCAAGTGGCTCTACCGCAAGAGCGCCGCCGACCACATCCGCCGCATCCAGTCTGAGTTCCCCGATGCCCAGCAGCGTCAGGCCGTGCTCCGCGCCCAGGGCGGCGTCAGCTTCGGCGCGGTCTTTCTCTGTGTCCTGCTCCTGAGTGTCTGCGGCAGTGCGTTCACCCTGCTGCTCGGCCCGGATCTGCAGGCCATCCTCAACGCTTTCTATGGCTGATACACCCAGCCGTGAATCTATCGCAAGTCAAGAAATTAGTGCAACATCCAAACAGCATATTTGCGATATGCAATTCAACGCTGTTGCATTAAAAAATTGAATTGTTATAAATGTGAAGGAGTTTGAACCATGAAAAAAGTCACCAAGGCAGTCATCCCCGCCGCTGGTCTTGGCACCCGCGTGCTGCCCGCCACCAAGGCGATGCCCAAAGGAATGCTCCCCCTCGTGGACAAACCCGCCATCCAGTATCTGGTGGAGGAGGCTGTCCGTTCCGGCATCACCGACATCCTTATCATCGTGAGCCGCAATCAGGACATCATCCAGGACCACTTTGACCGCAGCCCCGAGCTGGAAGCAAAACTTGCTGCTCCCGGCAAGGAGAAGATGCTGGAAGAGTGCCTCGGCATCTCCAATCTGGCCAACATCTTCTTCGTCCGCCAGCAGCAGACCCTCGGCCTCGGCCACGCTGTCAGCATGGCTAAGCCCTTCACCGGCGACGACCCCTTCGTGGTCATCTACGGTGACGACGTCATCTGGGGCGAGGACCCGGTCTGCGCCCAGCTCATCCGTGCCTACGATGAGTTTGGCCGCCCGGCTGCCGGTGTGTCCGCCGTGCCTTGGGCCGACGTAAGCCGTTATTGCAGCCTCAAGACCACCCCCATCCACGACAACTACTTCTTTGTGGACGACATGATCGAGAAGCCCAAGAAGGGTCAGGAGTTCAGCAACTACTCCATTCTGGGCCGTGTGCTGCTGACCCCGGAGATCTATGACATCCTCGCCAGGACCAAGCCCGGTGCCGGCGGCGAGATCCAGCTGACCGACGCCATGGCCGAGTATGCCCGCAGCTACGGCGGTATGACGGCTGTGGAGTTCACCGGCAAGCACTACGACATGGGCAACAAGCTCAAAGTCGCTGAGGCACAGGTGGAGCTGGCCCTGCAGCATCCCGAGATCGGCGAGGCGTTCCGCGCCTACCTGAAAGAGTTCTGCAAGACGCTGTAACTTATCAAGCGCAAAGAGCTTCGGGATTTCCCGAAGCTCTTTTCTATGCCCCTGAATGACAAACAAAAAGCGCTCTCACCTTGTCATCGGTGAGGGCGCTTTGCTGATTGCTGATTATTTTGATTGGGTTGATTATCTCAGATTAGTCGCTGACGTAGGGCATCAGAGCAACGTGACGAGCACGCTTGATAGCCACGGTCAGTGCGCGCTGATGGAAAGCGCAGGTGCCGGTGACACGGCGGGGAATGATCTTTGCACGCTCAGAGACGTACTTACGCAGACGGGGAACGTCCTTGTAATCGATGGTGTCGATGCGATCGACACAGAAGCTGCAAACCTTCTTGCGGCCGCGACGCATGGGGCGTGCGGGGCGAGAGCCTTCGGTTCTTTCAAAAGCCATTGCTTATTACCTCCTGTTGGATTTTTACGGTTAAAACACCGGTTCGGGAATCAGAACGGCAGGTCGTCGCTGTCGTCGATGACAGCGAAGTCATCTGCATTGCCGGCAGAATAGCTGGGAGCTGCCTCCACAGCAGCCGGACGGGCAGGAGCTGCGTTCTGGTAGGACGGAGCAGCATTCTGATAGCTGCTGCCGCCCTGATTGCTGCCATTCGATTTGGAGCCAGCAAAGTTGACGTTGTTTGCCACGACCTCCACAGCGGTGCGGTTGTTTCCGTTCTTGTCCTGATACTGGCGGGTCTGGAGACTGCCTTCGATGGCGATCAGACTGCCCTTCTGGAAATACTTGGAGACAAACTCTGCCTGCTGGCGCCATGCGACGATGTCGATGAAATCGGCCTGACGCTGCTCGCCCTGACGGGCAAAGTTACGGTCACACGCAATGCGGAAGCTGCACACATTGGTGCCGCTCTGGGTGGTGCGAAGCTCAGGATCCGCCACAAGACGGCCCATGATCGCTACAACATTCAACATAATACGGACTCCTTTTTCGTCACGAAAAGATTACTCCTCGTGGGCAACGATCAGGCTGCGCATAACGCCCTCAGTGATCTTGTACACACGGTCGAGCTCAGCGGGGAAGCTGGGGTCAGCAGTGAAGTTGATCACGGTGTAGACGCCTTCCTCCTCATCGTTGATGGGGTAGGCCAGACGGCGCTTGCCCCACTCATCGATGGAATCGATGGTACCGTTAGCCTCGATCAGGGACTTGAACTTACCGATGAGAGCGGAAGAAGCCTCCTCGTCGAGAGCAGCGCTGGTAATCAGCATGGTTTCGTACTTTGCCATTTTGTAGCACCTCCTTTTGGACTTAAGGGCCTCAAGAATATGAGGCCAAGGGTACACAGCCGGCGCGGCGTCGCGCGGACTGTGCGGCGTGTCTGTTCAGACAGCAACTCATTATAGCAAGCCCCGCAAAAAATGTCAAGCCCTCCCTCAGGATTTTTTTCGTATTTTTGATCGCATGACAGCAAAATCCCCCTCATCATTCTTTTTATGTTTTTCCAGTATATCCGTCATATCTCTTTTATATGGCATCCTTAGCCATTTCCAAACTGATTCTCCTTTGCATTCCAGCGAAAAGAGGACTATAATAAAGGGTGTTCTTCTCCCCTTCTGTCTTTGTGCGCGGCGCATGGCAGGGCTTACGGGGGAGCGGGACGACTACTAACGTCAAAGGAAGGATCGCCTATGTATTCCATCTTTCGGAATCTCGCCCTCATCCTCATCAGCGCCAAGTTCTTCGCGCTGCTCGCCCGCAAATGCCGGGCGCCGCAGGTGGTGGGCGAGATCATCGCAGGTCTTGTCATCGGTCCCTGTCTGCTGAATCTCGTGCAGCCCAGCGACTCCATCGCCATTTTTGCTGAGATAGGCGTCGTGCTGCTGATGTTCACCACCGGCCTCGGCACCAACCTGCAGGAGCTGATGCGGGCAGGCCCCATCGCTACCCTCATTGCCTGCGTAGGCGTGGCGGTGCCTCTGGCGGGCGGCACCCTGCTCTACAGCCTGTTCTACGGCTTCTCGGCGCTGGGCAGCCCGGAGTTTTATCGGGCGCTCTTCATCGGCACCATCATGACGGCTACCAGCGTCTCCATCACCGTCGCCACCCTGCAGGAGCTGGGCAAGCTCAAGAGCTTCCTCGGCACCACCATCGTCAGCGCAGCCGTCATTGATGATGTCATCGGCATCGTGGTGCTCACCTGTGTGCTGGGTGCCAGCGGCGGCGCAGACACCAGCCTCGTGGAGGTGCTGATGGACACCATCCTCTTCTTCGCGGCCGCCATCGTCATCGGCCTCATCATCCACAAAGCCATGCTCTGGCTGGACCATCGCAACCCCCACACCCAGCGCATCACCATCGTCAGCCTCGCCTTCTGCTTTGCGATGGCCTACATCGCCGAGCAGTATTTCGGCATCGCCGACATCACGGGCGCTTACATCGCGGGCATCGTGCTCTGCTCCCTTGAGGATGCATCCTACATCGAGCGCCGGGTGGACATCAGCAGCTATACCCTCTTCTCCCCCGTCTTCTTCGCCAGCATCGGCCTGAAGACCGACATCAGCGGCCTGACGCCCACCATTCTGCTTTTCAGTGCCTGCTTCGTGATCGTCGCCCTGCTCACCAAGATCATCGGCTGCGGTCTGGCTGCGAAGCTCTGCCGGTTCAGCTGGTCGGACTCTCTCAAGGTGGGCGTCGGCATGATGACCCGCGGCGAGGTGGCCCTCATCGTGGCCCAGAAGGGCCTCGGGGCCGGTGTGGTGGACTCCGTCTACTTCACCGCCGTCATCCTGCTCATCGTCGTGTCCTCTATCGTGACGCCGCTGGCACTGAAGGGGCTGTTTGCGAAGGGTTGAGCTTCATCCGGAAGCTTTCCCTCTCTTCCCTCAAGGCAAGGTCGTCCTCTGTCCAACCTCTCAGTCTGCTTCGCAGACAGCTCCCCTTGTAGGGGAGCCTCTGGCGAAGAGGGAAAGCTTTGCGGTATGCCAAAGCCTCCCCTCGGTAGGGGAGGTGGCACGCCGCAGGCGTGACGGAGAGGTTTTCATCAAAACGCCCCCTCTTCCGGCCGGAAGAGGGGGCGTTCGTCATCTTATTGCTTTTCCTTCAAGCTCTCAAACGACCTGAATGCGGCCTGCGCCATACGGATTCTCATAGTTCAGCAGGTAGCCCGGATAGCTTGCCAGCGGGCTGTTGGCACTGCTCAGAACAGGCATATCGTTCACAGCGTCGAAGATCATGGCGTAAGTGGACATGACGAGGTAGTCCTCAGAGACATAGTCCTTGATGAGCTCTGCGCCGTCGAACATGGCGAAGCCATCGCCCAGATTGCGCAGGGTGTAGTTCATGCCGGCCAGCGCATAGGTGCGGTTCAGGTCCAGCGGCTCGTAAGTGCCGGTCTTCTTGTTGTAGATGCGCACGTTCTGGACACGGGGCGTGCCGGTGGCGCTGCCCATCCAGACATTCTTGTCGTCGGTGAGGACGGTGTTGGGGATGTCGGTGTGGATCTCGTAGGTCGCACCGGCAACATGCAGGAAGCCGCCGTTCTCCTTGCCCTCCGGGCCGACGAAGCGGGCGCCGAACTCCAGAGCATCCTGGATCTGCTTGCCGGTAACAGACATCAGGCAGGCCACGTTGCCGAAGGGGCTGATCTGCTTGCAGGTCTTGAAGGTCCACTTGCCGGCGTCCACATTGGTGCGGATGCCGCCGCCGTTCATCATAGCGACGTCGCAGTCCAGCTGCTCGACCTCGTTGAAGTAAGTATAGATGCCGTCAGCCACGAAGTCGCCGAGGTTGGTCTCGCCCGTACGGATGCGGCGCTTGCCGGTAGCGGGGTCGTTGATGTAGAATTTGATGTCAGTGGTCGCGATCTGCTCGCCCAGCATAGCGTCCACATCGTTGATCCAGGCTTCTGCGGTAGCGGCCACAGCGGCGTCGGAGACATCAGCGGTGGAGATGAGCTCGGTGGTGATAGCGCCGTCTTCGGCAATGGTCATCTTACCGACGTTTGCCAGATAAGAGCCGGTCTGAGTCAGGGTGACAGCCTTGCCGGCTGCATCGTAGACCTGCTTGTTCTCCATGACGGTGTGAGAGTGGCCGTCGATGAAGGCGTCAAAGCCGGTGGTGTTGGCAATGACTTCCTCACTGGTCCAGGGAGAGGAGGACGGGTCAACGCCCAGATGGCCCAGACCGATGATGATGTCTGCGCCCAGGGTCTTGGCCTTGTCGATGGCCTTCTGCACGGCGTCGTACAGTTTCCTTCCGTCGTCACCGCCCAGGATGTCGTAGATGTACTTGGTCTGCTTGGCGTTCATGAAGTAAGCAGGAGTGGACTTTGTGAAGGACTCGGGGGTCGTGATGCCCACGAATGCGATCCACTTGCCGCCTGCGGGGAACAGCTTGACAGCGGGCAGGACGCGCAGGCCGGTGCGCAGGTCCACCCAGTTGCAGGAGACATAGGGGAAGTCCGCTTCCTTGATGATGGCCTTCGCGCGGGCCATGCCGTAGTCGAACTCGTGGTTGCCCAGAGTAGCGATGTCGTAACCAGCCTCGTTCATCAGCTCGATGATGGTAGCGCCGTCGTCCATGGAGCCGTAGGCAGTACCCTGAATGTGGTCGCCTGCGTCCACCAGCAGGACGGGCTTGCCCTCATCCACATAGCCCTGCTTCATGGCAGCGATAGCGGCATAGGTCAGTTTGGGAGACTTGTTGTCGATGTAGGTGTGGACATCGTTGGTATACAGGATGGTGACAGCGGCATCCTTGCCCGTCAGGAAACCGGCCGAAGCCTGAGGAACGGCAGCAGCCATGGCGGAGGCAGCGGCGGTGACACCTGCAGCCTTCAGGAAATTGCGGCGAGAAATAAAGTGTTTCACGAAAAAGGACCTCCTTTATATTCCAGACCAGTTTTTGCGGCACAGTCTCTCTTCCGCTGTGCCGCATTCTTTGTTTTAAGCTTACCACAGAACCGCCGAAAGAGCAAGCACAAAGATGGTCATTCTGCATAACAGTTTTCTTTATAAGTATGACTTTTTATGAATTCTCGCACAAATCAGCACAAAAGGCCGGGTGCTGTTTCCTGCCTCAGGCATACAGCACCCGGCCTTTTGTTTTGGGCGGTATCGTTCCGTTGCGAATATCGTCTTGTCAGATAGCGTTATACTGGCGCAGGAACTTCTCGAGGTCGGTGCCTTCGATCTTCTTCAGCGCCTCCTTCAGGGCGATGCGGCCCATAAGGGGCAGTTCCATGTCCGTGAGCTTCCGGCCATCCCGCAGCTTCACCGAGGCATCCACCAGCGCCCGGACGTCATAGGTGCTGCCCCAGACCTCCGGCACACCGCGGTCAATGTTCAGCAGCCGGTACACGGCCTCCATGCCGGTGCGCATGGAGTATTCGGTGGTGAAGATGGTGTCCCGCTCTGTCTCGGCGAACTGACCGAGGAAGGCAAAGTTCACCGCATCCTTCGGCACGATGTCGGGGCGGTCGCCCTTCGCGCGGGGCATGAAGAAGGCGTCGATATAGGGCATCATGACCGGCACGGTATTGGCGCTGTGCTCGGCAAGCTCTGCGATGTCCTCCACCGGCACGCCCAGATGGTAGAGCCACTCCATGCAGATCTCCCGGCCGGTGCAGTCCCGCATGGGCTTTTTGACGTAATCGCCGGGCTTATCGCTGAACAGGCCGTACACCCAGACGCAGAGCTGGTCTTTGGGCTGTGCGCGGAACTGCTGCTGCCGGTTCAGGGTCCAGCTCATGAGCCACTTAGAGTCCTTCACTGTGACGATGCCGCCGGTGACGGTGCGGCCGCTGAAGGGGTCACGCTTGCAGATCTTCTGGATATACTGGGGGATCTTCTCATCCAGCGTCGTGATGGTGGCGCTTTCCCAGTTGCTCAGCTCCGGCTGGCTGCAGAACTTTTCCGGGTGGCCGAAGGAGTCGTCCAGCGCGGCGATGCGCTTCCAGAGGTCCCAGCCGTTGCCCGGCTTGATGGTGGGGTCGAATCCCGTGGCCTTGTTCTGTGCGCCGACGGTGCAGCTCTCCACGCAGCCGCCGTTGGTGATAAAGAGCAGGTCGTCCTCGGTCAAATCAATGGTCTCCACCGCGCCCTTGTGGTCTACCGTGATGCCCGCCGCCTGCTTTTTGCCCGGCTCGAGGCTGAACTGGACGTCCACGACCTTTGTGTCGTAGTAGAACTGGACGCCGTGGTCTTTCAGGTAAGTGACCATGGGCAGGATGATGGACTCGTACTGATTATACCGGGTGAAGCGGAGGGCCGTGAAGTCGGGCAGACCGCCGATGTGGTGGATATACCGCTTGAGGTAGAGCTTCATCTCCAGGGCGCTGTGCCAGTTTTCGAAAGCGAACATGGTGCGCCAGTAGAGCCAGAAGTTGGAGTTGAGCACCTCATCGTCAAAAAAGTCGGTGATCTTTTTGTCCTCAAGCTGCTCGTCGGGGGTGAAGAACAGCTTCATGATCTCCATTGCGCCCTTATCCGACAGGCCGAACTTGCCGTCGGTGTGGGCGTCCTCGCCCCGGTTCACGGTAGCGCGGCAGAGGGAATAGTTGGGGTCAGCCTTGTTCAGCCAGTAATACTCGTCCAGCACACTGGCTCCCTCGGTCTCCAGCGAAGGGATGGAGCGGAGCAGATCCCACATGACCTCGAAGTGGTTGTCCATCTCACGGCCGCCCCGCATCACATAGCCGACGTCGTACTTGTAGCCGTCGCAGGCACCGCCGGGCAGGGGGTCTTTTTCAAAAACGTGTACCCTCTCCCCCTTCATCTGGCCATCCCGCACCAGATAGCAGGCTGCCGTCAGGGCCGCCAGGCCGCTGCCGATGATATAAGCCGATTTGCGATCCACGCCTTCGGGCTTGCGGGGCCTCGCAAAGGCTTCGTAATTGCCACTGGAATAATACATAGACGTGACCTCCATTTTGTTCTGTACCGGCAGCACGTTCGGCCCCGGTTTGTTTGATTCTGGCATCAGTATACCCCGCCGCTTCCCGCCCTACAACAAACAAAACCGCCCAACTGCCGCAATTTTTGTCATACAGGCAGGTTTGCATAGAAAAAAATCCGCCCCCGGCGTACCGGAGACGGATAAAAAGTTTTATGATGACTCAGAATGTCAGCCGCATCTGATGCCAGACGACATCGCCGTGGGTGGAGACGGAAACGCCCTCATCCACGAAGCCGAACTGCGCATAAAAGCCGATGAGCCGTTCCTTGCAGGTGAGCACGATGCCCTTGCGCCCGGCGGCTTTCGCGTCGGCGCAAACCTGACGCAGAACACGGGAAGCACAGCCTTCGTGCCGATGGGCCGGGGCGGTGACGACGCTGAATATCATCTGCCACGCACCCTTCGGCGTGTGAAGATGGGGGTCATCGTACATCTCATCGGTGAGGTCGGGCATATCGGTGACGAAGCCGTTGACGAAAGCTTTCACCTCGCCGCCCTCGTCCAGCAGCCAGAAACAGTCCGGGTAGACAGCCACACGCCCGGCGATGCTCTGCCGGGATGCCCCCTCAGCGGACGGGTAGGACGCAGCTTCGATGTCGGCCAGTGTGTCCACGTCAGCGGGCAGTGCATGACGGATGCTCATACTCTCCCCTCCTCAGGCTTTGGCGGCGGGAGCCACTTCAAAGTCGATCTTGCCCAGATTGACGTCGGCGCGGACGATGGTGATCATCATCTTGTCGCCGAGGCTCCAGGTCTTGCCGGAAGCGGGGTCGGTCAGGCGGACGCCCTCGGTCAGGCTGGTGCCGGAGGGAGTCAGGCTGGAGGCAGGCACGAAGCCCTCCACGCCGTTGTCCAGCTCGATGAAGAGGCCGCGCTGGGTCACGCCGGAGATGGTACCCTCGTAGCACTCGCCCAGATGGCGGCGGGCATACTCGGCCTTGTAGCAGTCCTCAGCCTTCCGCTCGATCTGCATGGCGATGACCTCACGCTCGCTGGACTGCTTGGAGGCGCGCTCTGCGAAATCGGTGTAGCGGAGGATCATGGTCTCCTTCTCGGTACCCTTGAGCATATCGGTCATGATGCGATGGATGGCCAGATCGGGGTAACGGCGGATGGGGCTGGTGAAGTGGGCGTAATCCTTCAGCACCAGACCGTAGTGGCCCTTGGGCTTCTCTTCGTAGAGAGCCTTGGACATGCAGCGGAGCATACCGGTGTTGATGATCTGCTCATAGGGGGTGCCGCGCACACCCTCGAGGATAGCGCTCAGCTCCTTGGGAGTGGGAACGTCCTTGGCGAAGTGGTCATTGATGCCGCAGGCCTGCAGCAGAGCGTGCAGACGCTCCAGCTTCTCGGCGTTGGGCTCTTCATGGACGCGGTAGACGAAGGGGATCTGCTTGACGCGGGCAAAGTGGGCGGCGCACTGGTTGGCCAGCAGCATGAACTCCTCGATCATGCTCTCGCTCTCGCCGGAAGTGCGCTTCTTGACGTCGATACAACGTCCATTCTCGTCGAGGATGAGCTTGACTTCGCCGCTCTCGATGTCCATGCAGCCGCGCTCCTTGCGCAGGCGGGCGCAGTGGCCGTACAGCTCCTTCATAGCGGGCAGCTGGTCGATGACGTCGGCATACTTTGCCTTGATCTCGGCGTCGGCAGTACCTGCCAGCAGGGCGTTGATCTCGGAGTAGACACCCTTGACGCGGCTGCGGATGATGGACTTGACAAAGCGGTAATCCGTCAGACCACCGTCCTTGTCCAGACGCATCAGGCAGGAGAAAGCCAGACGCAGCTCGTTCTCGTTCAGGCTGCAGATGCCGTTGGACAGGGCCTTGGGCAGCATCGGAACGACCTGATCTGCATAATAGACGCTGGTGGCGCGGCTGAACGCCTCGTTGTCCAGCTCAGTGCCGGGCTTGACGTAGTTGGAGACGTCTGCGATGTGGACGCCCAGCTCAAAGCCGCCGTCAGAGGTGCGGGTCAGGCTGATAGCATCGTCGATGTCCTTGGTCTCGGCGCTGTCGATGGTGAAGATGGGCAGGGCGCGCAGGTCCATGCGGCCCTCGCAGTCTTTCTCAGAGACCTCTGCGCCCTCGAACTTCTTGGCCTCATCCCGGACTTTATCCGGGAAGCGGGTGCGGATGTCCTTTGCGTAAAGCAGAGCCTTGGCGCAGCGCTTGGCCTCGTCGGAGCTGCCGAAGCGCATGGCGACGCCCACGCGGTGGTCTTCCTGACGGTTGCCGCGGTTCAGGATCTCGACGGCTACCTTGTCGCCGTCCTTTGCGCCGCCCTCGCAGTCGCGGGCCAGAGGCATGGTGATGGCCGGGCAGTCGTCCGGCACGAAGCGCAGACGGCCCTCGACCCGGCGCACAGTGCCGACCAGGTCGTTCTTCTCGGTCAGGATGGCGAGGATAGCGCCCTCGTCGCTGCCCTCCACACGGGGATGCTCGAATTTCTCCACCAGCACGTCGTCGCCGGGCATTGCGCCCTTGGTGAAGCGGCCGGGGATGAAGATGTCGCTGGTGCCGTCCTCCAGCATGACGAAGGCAAAGTTCTTGCCCAGCTTGACCACCTTGCACAGCAGAGCCTTGTCGGCACGGCCGGAGCGGACGGTAAAGAACACGCCCTGACGCTGGCAGACGACAGCCTCTCGCACCAGTTCGTCCAGAGCTTCCATTACCTTGCGGTCTGCGCCGCGCTCGCCGCCGAACTTCTGCTTCAGCTCTTTGACGGTGCAGGGCTGGTTCTGGATGGCATGTTCGATTTTATCGCGCATTGACATAAATTTTCTTTCTCCTTAACTACCATAGCCCGCCCTCCACCGGGGCGCGGCTTCTTCCCTCTTATCTCTTTTATAACAACATATAGACACAAAAACAGCCCCGCTTTCATCACGGGGCTGCGGGCGCATACTCAGGCCAGACGGCTTGCGAACACGCAGGCCAGGATGGCCACCACAAAGAAGATGATACCGGCGATGCGGGTCACCTTTGCCAGCATCTGGTCCGCAGGGGTCAGACGGGCGTTGTTTGCGCCGTAAGCGCTGCCGTTGATGGCACCAGCCAGGCCCTGACCGTGGGTGTGCTGCATCAGGGTGAGGGCAAAGATGACCACCGAGACGACGAGCAGAATGACGCCGCCGACGATTTCAATGACTGCCATGGATGAAAACGCTCCTTTTATTGTTAAATTTGGATAACAAACATACAAATACAAGTATATAGTAACATACCTCAGCCAAAAAAGCAAGCAGAAAAGCAAAACCATTCACTGCCCGGCGCTCAGTGCGTCGCACAGGCGGGCAAAGATGGCTGCGCTGGACACTTCCGGCTCTGTCTGGGCGTCCTGCATCACCACGATGGTCCAGCGGGGCTTTTCTGCCGGGTAAAAACCGGCGAACCAGTAGTTTTTCAACTCTTCGCCATCCCGGAACTGGCCGGTCTGGGCGGTGCCGGTCTTTCCGGCGGCAGTCCCCTCGGAGGGGGCGGCCTGCTGGCCCGTTCCCTCTGCCACAACGCCCGCCAGCAGCTCTTGCAGCTTTTCCGCCGTCTGCTCCGCGAACACCCGCCGGGACGAACTATGTGCCAGCGGTGTGAGCTCTTCGCCCGTCGTCTCGTCCACGGTACACTCCACGAAAAGCGGGGTGTGGTAGACGCCTCCCGCCGCAATGGTGTTCATCATCCCGGCCACCTGTAAGGGCGTCGCCAGAAGCTCCCCCTGTCCGAAGCAGAAGTTGGCAAACTGCCCCTCGTTTTCAAGTGTTTCTGCTTCGGGCAGAACGCCAGAAGCCGACCGTAGCCCGTCTGCAATGTCCTGTCCCTTCCCGAAGCCTAGCGCTGCCGCCATCTTCCGGACACGTTCCGGCCCCAATTCCCGCCCCAGCTCGATAAAGTAGCCGTTGCAGCTCTTTTCCAGAGCGCCGTCCAGCCCCACGAGGCCGTGAGGTACGCTTCCGGCACAGCGGTAGACCTGACCGTTCAGGGCGTCGTAGCCGGGACACTCCCGGATGAAGTCCCCTTCTCCGGCTTCCAGCGCCGCTGCGGCCAGCACCGGTTTGAACACCGAGCCCACCGCATAGGCCGAAAAAGCACGGTTCAGAAGCGGGCTGTTCGGGGCAGTCAGACTCTCGCCCACATTGGCCGCATCAAAACCCGGCAGGCTCACGCAGGCCCGCACCTTGCCGCTGCTTACATCTGTAATAAGGACGCACCCGGTGGCCATGCTCCCCGCCGCCACCCCTTCTGCGGCCCTCTGGATGCTGCGGGAGAGGGTCAGCCGCACACCCTGCGGGGCAGAGTCTGCTTTTTCTAAAATCGGCTCGCTGCCCCGCTGCAGCCGTCCCTGCGCTGTGACCGCACAGTGCAGTGTATCCCGCTCGCCGGTGTAAAGAACATCGTCCAGCGCAGCCTCAAGGCCCGCTGCGCCGTGGCCCTCGCTGTTCAGGTAGCCAATGAGCTGTTCTGCCAGCGGGGCAGCGGCGTACCGCCGGGGAACGGCATAGCACGGCACGCCCAGTCCACTTACATCCTGCACCACGTCCAGCAGAAAGGGTCGGGAAGTATTCCGCTCCCGGTAAAGCCTGGCCTGCCCGTCGGCGTCCGCATAGGGGTAGAGCCGCGCGTAGCTGCTCTCACCCGGGAAGCAGAGGGCCAGCCACTGCTCCGAAAGCCCCGTCAGCGGCAGACCGTCGCAGTCGTAGAAGTTTCCCCGCGCCGCAGGCAGGCGGAGGACCGCTTCGCTCTGCGCCGCCGCCCGCACGGCGTACTCCGTGTTCGAGCAGAGCCAGTACAACCTGCAGACCACCGCCGCAAACCCCAGCAGCAGCGCCCCGTACAGCGCAAGCACTCTCCGGCCCGACATAAAAAGCCCCCCTTCCCTGCCCGGTAGTATGGGCAGAAAAGAGGGACGGTACACAAAAGAGGCAGAGCCTCCGAAGAAGCTCTGCCTCAGATACTGAAACAGTATGCGCGTTTTGGGAAAGGCTGCGGCTTAGTACATGCCGCCCTTCCAAACCACACTTTTGGAGCCGAATCACGAATATCGGGAAACGTAGACTTTTGTAGAATTATCAAGGCTACAAGCCGATTTTTCCAGATTCTCCGTTTTTGCACGACCCACGCTTTTCTACGCAAATCTACGCCACTTACCGGGTGATTGGCGTAAGTTTTGGCGTAAGCAATTCCGCTTCATGCGTCGAAAATCACAGGTTGCCGGCGATCTGTTCAAAGGCTCTTTCAACCGATTCAAAGCTGCTGTGCGTGTAGACATCCAACGTCACACTGGCATTGGAGTGTCCCATCAGGTATTGCAGGCTTTTTACATCCAGCCCGGCCTGCTGAACATTGGTGCAGAAGGTGTGTCGCAGCACATGAGGTGTAATGCGCGGAACAGGTTTGCCGTACGCCTTCTCAAACTTTCCCTGCACGCCACGCATATAGTTTTCCAAGTGCATTGCCACCTTCGGCATCCCGGACTTGTCCAGAAAGAGAAATCCGCTGCAACCATCTACCAGCGCTTCTACCTTTGTGGATGCTCTGGCTTTTACTACACGCCGCAACGCCGCACAAACGGTATCTGTCATGGGAACATTGCGGATACCGCTTTTTGTTTTCGGCGGTGTGACAAAGTAGGGCTTCTCAGCCGTCCGGCAAAGCTGCCGCCGCACATGGATGCAGTGTCGTTCAAAGTCGATATCCGCTCTTGTCAGGCCGTACAACTCGCTCACACGCAAGCCGGTCCCCAAAAGAATGACGATATCATCATAATAGTTGCCGCCGTAGTCCTGAACGAATTGCAGATAGTTCTCCTGCTGTTCCCTGGTCAATGCATTGCGCACATAAGCGTCCTTCGGCACAACATCCGACAGCTTGAACTTGAATGGATTCTTGCGAATGACGTCATCCTCCACCGCCATCTCGAATGCCGGTCTGACAACGCTTTGCAGGATTCCAATGGTGTTTTGCTTGAAACCACTGTCATGCAGAAACACGAACCAGCCTTTCGCATCGGACAATTTTACCGTTTTGATGGCTTTTTGCCCGAAAGGGTCAGCATGAATCCGCTTGACCGCTGTGTTGTACGACCGAAGTGAATTGGGTTTCAACCCACGTTTCAGGTTCATATAGCGGTCAACCAGATCAGCCACCGTCATCTCTCCGGCGGCGTAGTCGATGCCGTCTGCCAGATCGCGCCACAGTTCTTCCTCTTTTTTTCGCAGCTCTGTCAGGGATTTAGCGTAAATACAACGCCGTTTCTTGTGGATATCGGTATAACGATAGTCGTAGGTGCCATTTGCTCTCTGGCTTTCGCCATCCTTCAAAACACGGCCCTTGCTATCTTTGCGCTTTTCAGACATTTAGAAACTCCTTTCTGTGAAAAGCGCATATAGGGGTTGATTTTAGTATACCATACCGACCATGCGATTTCCACCGATATCGTACAGAAAAGACGTTGCACAGTTCTCAAATAGAATATGCCTGCTCGATATAGCAATCAAACAGACGGCGCTTGATCAAACGCTTGTTGCCCACCCAGAGGACGAATTTGCATTTATCCTCATTCGTGATTTCACGCAGCTTGTTGATACCAATGCCGGAATAAGCCGCAGCTTCTTCCAGCGTCAGATTGCTCTTTTCCCAAATCGGGACATCCTTCATAAGCAGACCTCCAATTCCTTGTAACCGAACGCCTGTAACCGGGCAGGAAAACTCTCTTTTTCTGCACACAGGGCATCCGGTGGGCTTTATACTTTTTCTTCTCTTTTTAAGGTTACATGGTTACAGAAAGAGGAAAACGCAGCAGTCATGCGGACTTTTCGGTGTAACTGCGGTGTAACCGAATCTGTAACTGACCGTGTAACCGCTGTCCATCAGAAGGGAAAGCCCATCTGCTTGGCTTCCGCATCCGTTATTTCGGAAAAATCTTCAGCCCCGGTTTCGGGGCTGGTTACGCGCTCCCAGCCTTTCTGAACGCCGTACTTCGGGTAACGCTTGGCGGTCTTGTGCGCTTGCCAGCCTTGGATATCGCCGCGCAAAATGCCCGTGTTCATGATCTCGCAGATAGCGCGGGTCTCCCACTCTGCCGGGATGTTGGTGTTGCCCAGTGCCTCCGCATAGAGCTGCTTGGAACACACCCGGTCACCTGCGTAGTCCTCCAGAAAGGCGCAGATCATACCCGCCTGCGTATCTTCCTGCATGAAGTCCTGCTGATGGGCTTGCAGCGTTTCCTGCATGGCGGGGCTGAACACCAGCTTGTAGTTGCCGCTGTTGTAGATGGTCATGGCTTCTGCCCAAAGCTGGTCGATATAGGCACGGGAATCTTCCTCGTTGTCCAGAATGTGAACTTCGGCCAGTTCCGCATCCACCGGGACGGGGATGAATCGACGGTTGCCCGTGCGGTCACGGGGCAAAAAATCCTGCCGGTTGGTCGTGCCAGCAAAGACGCACTGGCGCAGACGGTCGGCAGGATGTGTCTCGTAGGGGACTTTATAGGTCTCCTTCTGTTTGCTGAGAAAACTCTTGATTTCCTCGATGCTCTTGGCATTGGCGGTGGCGATCATCTCGGACATTTCAATGATCCAGTGCCCCTGCAGCTTGCGATATACGTTGTCATCGTCCAACCGACGCAGATCATCCGAGAACCATTCGTCCTTGACCGCCAGCAGTCGGAAAAAGCTGGACTTTCCCGCACCTTGCCCGCCCACCAGACAGAGCATGGTTTCAAATTTGCATCCCGGCTGGAACACGCGCTTAATGGCTCCCAGCAGGAAAATTTTCATAGCTTCGCAAGTGTACTCGTCCTCCGCAGCACCGAGAAAATGGTGCAGGACGTGAGCTATCCGCTCTGTTCCATCCCATTGCAGGCCGTTCAGGTAGTCCCGGATGGGATGATAACGGTTCTCGTTGGCAACGATGCGGATGGCGGATTCGATCTTCTTCTCGCTGGAAATACCGTATTTCTCCATTCTCCGCAGGATATACTTCATGTCGGTGTCGTTCAGGGTCTTGCCGGAGCGCAGCCAGCCCACAGGCTTTACGATGTCGATGCGCTCGCTCAACAGGTTCAGCCGGATGGCATCGGCAAGCACATGGTCGTTCTGCAAAATCGTGATGCAGTTTTGGATCGTCCGCTGGATTTCACCGTTGGAGTGCTTGGTCAGCATCTCCTTCACATCCTCAACGGTTCGGGGAGCACGTTCTTCTTGATTGACTTCTTTGCTCAATAAACATCACCTCATACTATTATTGAAAACGATTTTCTGATTTTTCCGCAGCGGGTATATCTCCGGGTTTCCGTTGCATCTGCTCTGCCTGCAAGCGGCTCAGCAGTTGCAGAACAGAATCTCGTGCTTTCTCCTTGACCTGTTCCTTGCCCTTCTGCCGAACTTCTAGCTTCAGCAGCTTCTCCTGCAGACGTGCGGCGGTGGTCTGCATGGTCTTGAGGAACTTGTTCAGCACATCGTCCAAACGATGGGAGGCATATTCCCTAGTAGCTTTGGGAGCTTTTCTCTCTGGCGATAACACCCACTTTTTCGTGTCCTCGATCATCCGCATATCTTCCTTGCGGGTCTCGGTGCGTACCACATCCGTCACGACCTCCACCGCCTTGTCGTAGGCCGCAGCCGAAACATCTTCCAGCAGGGTTTCCATGTCCGAAACTTTCAGGGTCAGTTCGTCCAGCTTGCTCTGCTGGGCGGCAAGCTGTTCTTTTTGCTTGGCAAGGATGAAGTCCTGCTTTTCCAGATACTTGCGGTTGCCGTACTCCGCTTCTTCCTCCAGATCCAGCCCATGCCGTTTTGCAATCTCGAACAGCATCTTCCGGCAGGCGGCATCAAAGGTGATCTTGCGGTTGTTGCGGCGGCTGAGGGGTTTGCCCGGGTCGGGCAGGTCGAAGCCCAGTGCTTCCAATGCCTTTTCCTGCTGGGGCGCCACCTCGCCGTACTTGTTCTCGCAGTCGAACACATGACGTTCGTGGATATGGGGGGTGCTTTCGTCCAGATGCAGTGCCCAGTCCAGCACATGAACGTGTTCGCCATACTTGGCTTTGAACTCGTCAATGAACTCCGTGACGATGTTCAGCAAGTCCTCCGCCGAAGCGTGTTCATCTAGCGTTCCCAGTTGGTAAATAGTCTCTTCCGGGCAGGTCTTGCGGCTGGACAGCAGGTCAGGAATGGAGCGGTTGCGTTCCGTGTGCCGGATCTTGGCGTTGCGCTCGTTCTGGCTTTCCACAAAGTTGGAATAGCGGCTCTCATAGAATTGCCGTTCCACATCTGAGAAGGTCACAGCCAAATCATCCGGGTCTTGCGGGTCGAGAGCCGAACGGAAACCGTGGAAGCAATCCCAGTAGATGTTGCCCTTGGCTCGTTCAGGGTCGATGTGCTCACTGTTGGAAAGGTTGAAACTCCGGTCATTGTGTTTTGGGTTATAGGTGCCGTGGCTTCCGGCTCGTCCGTTGTGTCGTGTTAATTTCAGATAGACATCCCTCTTTTCCTGTATTTTTTGTGTACGGCCACTCGTGCGATCAAATCACAGAAGTGATACAATTCTTCTAAGCAACGAGTCTCGCATTTCAAGACCGTGTCTTGAAATCTTCTCTCGGAATCGAAAGGTAATCCTTTCGGAAAAAGATTTATGTGTTTGTTATACTGCAAAGAAAGTGGCCTATCGCTCCTTCCCTCAGTGGGAGATCTTGGCGTTCGTCGCTTTCCGCTTAGAAGAGTTTGCTTTCGCTCTGCAAGAAAAGTATAACAGAGAAACTTGGAATCGAACAGGAACTGAGAGTTCCTAATTTTCGGTGAAAGTAGGAAGCATCGTTCCCATTTCTTGTTGCATCCCTATTCTTTCTTTGCGGGGAATCATTAAGATGCTGCATCTCTGTAATTATCATAGCACCTGAAATTGCAAAAGTCGTGGGCTTCGTAGGCCTATTATTGTCCCCCTAAGTGAACCCGTTTTGATTACTTTTTCCTGATTTTGGTATAAGGTTTAGCAGGAGCTTCTTTCATTTCAACAGCTTGCCGGGAGAGTGCGCAGCAGCGGAGCTGCTGGATCTGCCGCCATTTTGCGCCAGATAATACCCAGTAGGATATGACGCACAGCATCATATCACTGGGGCAAAGGGCTGCGCCCTCTGCACTCTTGCTCCGGGCAAGCTGTCCAGAAGAACAGCTCGTCCGGCTCAATGTAACGAGAGCCGGAAATTGTTCCGGCTCCCCCATCGCAGATAGACTTACAGTCCATCTGCGTCAATATGATATAGGTCTCCCATATTCGCCCTCAGCTCCCTAGGAGTGGGGAATCGTCCGACGGCGGGCTTACACCGCACCATTGGCATTTCAGCCACCCCGTCTTCGTTATGGCCGGGCTGCGAATTACAGAAGTACCTTTTGTGAAGTACCGGACGATTGAACTATTCTGTTTTCAAGGAGCCGATTTTTATAGAAAATCTTCGGAATTTAGGGCTTCCGAAAAATCATCCCTCTAATTGGTAGGCATTGAAAAAGGGCTTTTTGTTACCCGAAAAAGAAATTTGTTGAAAATTTCTTGGAAAATATGGTTGAAGCAACCGCCGAGTTAAAATATCGTCAGTTTGTTAAGCAACCAACTGAGGCAGACAATTTGCAACGCCGAAAGTATTCAAGGCTGAAGCAACCTTGAAAAAGATCTTCTCACTTGGTAGGCATCGAGAAAGGCCATTTGGCACCCATTGACGATTCTTTGTAATAAAGTTGTCATAAGTACCCACTTTGAAAAAGTCCTCTCAATAGGTAGCCGGCGAGAAAGGCCAAAAAGTAACCATTTCAACAAATTTCCATAAAAGTTGCGCGTATAGCACAAAAAAGGCGGCCATCTGCACCCATGCAGACAGCCGCCTTTAGTTTTATGCCGTATTCTATTTCTCAATCTCTGAAAATCTTATCCAATTCCCTGTCCATGGTGCCAGCCTTGGCAAATTCCAGCGTATCCGCCTGACGGATATGGTGGGCCGTGATGCCATGATCCTTTGCAAAGCCCAGAATGTAGCTGATGGCAATGCGGTAGATGATCTCAGTCGGCGCAAGCCCATAGACCTGCTTTGCAAAAATATGCTCCAGCCGGGCGTTGTCATCCGGGAAAGCTTGCCGCATCTTCTCGCTGCGGTAGAGCCGCTTGACGATCTCCGTAATGTACAGACCGGACTTCATGTAGGGGTCGAGGAAGGTCTTGCCGGGGTCATCGAAGCAGCCGGGGTTTTCCTGCTCCAGCAAGTCCACCATCTTTTTCACCACCCACTTTGGGGTGAAGATCTGGTTGGTTTTCTGGGGCGGGATGTAGTCGAAGATATCCTCGGTGCGGCTCTCGTCAAAGTAATCCGCCAACTTGACCTTCAGGTTCAAAAATTCCTTCACCGAATCGTCAAACACCACCGGATCGAACAGGTGGCCTGCAAAATGCTCCTCCTGTCCGGTGGTCTGGTTGATATACGGTCCACCGTCCCGCAAAAAGCGGAACTGCTCCAGCGTGATGCTGGTGACCTCCTGAAAGACCTTGTCCGGGATGATCTGGTCAAAGTTTGCCAGCGTCACGGTCTCGTCGCCATACGCCATGAGGAAGGACGGGATGGTGCGGGAAAAGCCCCGGAGATGGTCACGGACGGTGTCCTCGTAGCCCTTTTTCTCCTGCTCCTTCTGGTTGGTCTCCACGGTGCGCACGATAGTCTGCTGCATTTCCTGCGCCGTCTGCTGGATGGTGGATTGCAGGTTTTCCATCAGGGCGGCGGTGCTCTGATGCTGCTTTGCATCAAACTCCCGGTTGACCTGCTGGCGCTGCTGGGCGGTGGTGCAGCTCTGTAACTGCTGGGTGCGCTTCTCTTCCAACTGGCTCTGGTCGATGCGGTAGTTGTCCACCACCTTGTTCACCGCCACGTCCATCTTGGCTTTGGCGGCGCTCTCGAACCGCTTCTGGTCGGACAGCTTCAGGTCCCGACCATACTCCTGCTTTGCCTGTTCCACCATAGGGGTGATGATCTCCTTGGTGATGCTCTTTTTCAGGGGTTCCAGATGCTCTTCTTTGGCAGGAGCCGGGGCATCGGTCAGGTCTTGCAGGGCGGTGTCCAGCGCCGGGGTGCTTTCGTAGATCTTCGCCCCGAACACATCCGCCGCCTTGCCGATGACGTAGCCCTCGTCCAGATCTACCTCGCCCTTGTCGTTCAGGGAGAGGTCTGCACCGGTCTCCGGGGTGATCTGGATAGGCTTTGCCTTTGCTTCGCTGATGGGCTGGAAGTTTTGCAGAATGTCCAGCACCTCCTGCGGCGCACTGAACACGTTGGAAATGTTCTGGAACAGGAAGTTGCTCTGGAAGCCCATCCGCACCACTTCCTTGGACTTGATCTTCCGGGGGATGCTGAGGACTTTTTCTGCATCCAGCGGGATCATCTCCCCTTCCTCGTCCTCGCCGATGACCGGGAAGAAGTTGAGCAGATTCTGGATGTGCGCCTTGCGCCCCTCGGTGTCGCCCTTGCCGCTGGCGGTGTCCTGAGAAAGGTCGTTGGCGAACTGCTCGTAGATCAGCAGAGTGCGGGCAGGGTCAAAATCGAACACATAGGCGTTCTCTTTGCGGCGGAAGGTGCCATTTTCGTGGAAAAGGCAGGGGTTCTGGGCACGGAACGCCGCCTGCATATACAGCGCCGGGCTTTTCAGGTTGGAGAGCATCAGCACCGCCGACCACTCCGGGATGGTCACGCCGGTGGTCAGCTGCCCCACCGACAGGGTGATGGTCTTTTCGTGGTGTGCAATGGCGGCTTTTACCCGGTCAAAGCTCTTCTGGTTCTCGTCCGTGTCGTCCAGCTTGCCGTCACCGGCGGCAAGGATCACCTCATAGTCCCGGAACACCGGGTGCGCCTGCAGCTTTTTCGCCAGTGCTCTGGCGCTGTCCACCCGGTTCAGCAGCCAGAAGGTGTGCTTCAGTTCGGCACGCAGTTCCGGGGTGGAAAACGGAAATTTGTTCTGGGTAGTCATGGCATCCAGAAAGCGGTCCACCTCAGTCTCATGCTCAAAGCTGCCGCTGGGCTTCACCTTGAAGAACTCGTTCAGGTCAAAGGCAAATTCCTGCGTTTCGCCGTCGATCTTCACGCCCTGCCGGATCTCGTCCCGGATGATCTCGGACATCTGGTAGGTATAGAGGTTGAGCATGGGGAGGTTTGCGTAGGGGTTCTGCTGCCCCGGTGCGCCCTGCCAGTTCCGCTTGGCGGCCTGCTCGTCGGCGTAGGTCCAGTTGAAGATGGCATCCCCGGCAAACTTATCGTTCGCCAGTGCCTTGAAGGGCGTGCCGGACAGGTGCAGCGTGAAGCGGCGGTGGATGCGGTCAAAGGCAAGGTCGGTCTTGTAGGTGTCCACGCCCTCATGGGCTTCATCGATGACCAGCACATCCCAGTTCAGCTCGGTCAGATGGCGCAGCTTGTCGTACTCGCCGCCGAAATATTTCGAGCCTTTCATATCCTGCAGGCTGACGAACTCAATGCGCTTATACAGCTCCTCGCCCTGTGCGGCGGCATCCAGATAGCCCTGCTCGTCCAGCACATGGGGCTGCCCGGCAAGGGCATCCACATGGCTGACGAAGAGATAGCCGGACTCCCTGCCCAGAAAGCGCACATAGTCGCTGTACCAGCTATTGGCAATGGCTGGACGGTTAGTGACGATAAGCACCGTCTGTGCATCGACCTGCTTGCAGAAATCGTAGACGGAAAGGGTCTTGCCAAAGCGGGGCTTGGCGTTCCAGAGGTATTCTCCGCCGGGGTGGCTCTGGTAATAGATTTTAGTGTCGCGGACAGCCCTTGCCTGTTCTTCCCGCAGGGTGTAGGCGATGGCGGCATCCAGTTGCACCCTGCCCCGGTTCATGCGGAAATCCTGAAAATACCGCCGGGACTGCTGCCCATCCAGATGGAACCACTCGTTTTTGCGGTCGTTCTCCACGTTCAGCTTGCGGAGGTAGGCGTGGAAATCGTGGTCGGTGAACACCTCGCCGCTGCCGTCATCGTAGACGGCATTGCCCCGCCACTCCTCATGGTACAGCACATCGGCGGTGTGGGTCTGCTGTTTCAGGCGTTTGTCCACCGACTGCTCGGTGTAGCCGATCTTCGTCCAGCCGTTGTGCCGGGCAATTTCCGGGGTGGTATAGGCGTAGATCATGGGCACCACCTGCCGGGCAGTGCGCAGGGTTATGCCAGCCATTATGCCATCTCCTTTACATGGGTCTCGATAAATTCGATCTCGTCTGCGGTCAGGTCATACTTGCGGTAAAGTTGCCGGTCAATTTCTGCCACCGACTTGCTCCAATCAATGTCGGAATGAGCGGTAAAGTCTTGAAGGGGAACGTATTTCCATTTTGGTGCCGGACAGTCCTGCGTAATTTTTAGTACCCCAAGCATTGCCCTTGCAAATTTTGTTTTTACATACTTTGTTATTGCGATAGCTTCTTGTTCACTTTCACATTTTCCAATAGACATAAATGTCTGCGTATGTCCTATGCCCGGTTCAGCAATTATCGGTGCTGAGAGAGTTTCGCCAAAAGCACCACTACCGTTTGCTTTGGAGATAAAAACCTTATACCTCCCAAAATTTTCAGGGACACGAACGTAATCTTTTCTAATCCATTTCTCTGTGCGCTTGCTTCCGTCCAGACCCAAAATCTTTATATAAGAACTTCCGTCCTTCGGCATTTCAGAGAAGAACACAATATTATCGAGTTTACTTAAAACATTCGACTTGAAGTCGTATTTATGACCTTTACTTAGCAGAGACTCCACGCTTGAGTTCTCTTTGTGCATCGTTTCTGTGAAACGATACGATTCTGCTGCATAAATCACCTTACTTAACGGTACATAGTCTGTTTTTCCAATTTTACGAGCAATACTTCTTAGTTCATCGAACACAATAAAATGCTCAATCGCACCGTAATTTTTCACTTTGTCGCGGTATGTAATTACAACACCTCCCTTAATATCTGTGTTTGCAAAGATTTTTGAACTATCAGATTCATAATGCAATACTGTCAAGTGTGGATCACTCAGCATCTTCTCATTCCATGCCTTCGGCGTAGAGCCAGCATTGAACAAAAACCGTGCAGGGTGAATCATTTCCACCTTATCCGCAATTTCATAAGACGCATCCAGAAATTTGTTATATACTGGCGGTGCAAAGCCTTTGTTATCGCCAAGGGTTTCATCCTGATACGGCGGGTTTCCGATGACGTAATCAAACTTCATGCTGGTACTCCCTTCCTGAATGGTTTCAAAGTTCTGGGTCGTTCCATGGCTGCCCTTGCGCCAGTTTTTCACTTTGCAGGATACCGTGGGCGGCTGCGGCTCTGCCGCCCCGAACATGGAAAAGAGGTCAAGCTGTTCTGTCTCCGGCTGTGGCTTGCCGCCGGGCACAGACAGGTGCAGACCGTCCATTTGCCACAAGTTCCAGCTGATGATGTTGGCGATAGGCTGTAACTCTTCTTTTGTGGGTTTGCGCTGCCAGCGGGCTTGCAGATGCTCTGCATAGGTCAGCAGCAGGTTGACCCGCGCCAGCAAAAGGTTATCGCCCTGATACTCATAGCCGTAGGTAGACTGCACCGCATGGGTGGCATATTTGCGCCACTCGTCCTCTGTGGCGGCGTTCTCACTCACCACACGCAGCTTGCGGTCCAGAATGCCAATGCGCCGGGCTACCGGGATCATCTCGCCGGTGGCGGCATCGTACCGGGACGCCAGAAAGGGGGCTTCGCCGCAGGTCACCTCCAAGCGGCGGCTCTGCACATACTGCACCCATGCCGGGGTCCTGCCCCCGCAAACCGGGAACTGCACCGGCGTTTCCACCGTCTGCCAGCCTTGGGGCAGCTCCACCGTGAACTGCCCGGCGCTCTCCTCTGCCCCCAGCCCACGGAACCAGTCGGCATCCAGTGCGTTGTTCATCTTGTTGCAGACCCATGCGGGGCTGAACACTTCGCCCTTTTTGCGGGTGCGCTGCTGCTGGGTGTCGGTCTGCTTCATCATCCGGGGCAGCACCACCTCGTAGTGGGTCAGCCCGAGCTGCTGGGTGGTGATCTGAGATTTATCCGTCACCGGCTCGTACATTACCGTTTGCAGTTCCTCCGGCGGGTCGGTGGCCCAGATGATGTTTTTACCGGTGGATTTATCTTTCAGTAGCGTATCCAGCACCGCCTGCACTTCCGGTGCACGAAAGTCGATCAGTTGTTCCAACGGGGATTCCCTCGCTTTGCCTTAGCGTTGTGGCGGAAGTGATAATATTCTTAGCACTTTCAGTCCATACTAACAAGTATCTTATCACTTTCAAAGCAAATTAACAAGATTCTCGGCGTTTTTTACCAAAAGTGATATGAAACACCTATACTTATGGCAAAGAAAGGCGGGAAAAAGATGATTGGAGCACGATTAGCCGACCTGCGAGATTGGAATAACCAAACGCAGGAAGAACTCGCCAAAGCCCTTAATGTTGCAACCTCTACCATCCGCAGTTGGGAGCATGAAAAGAGTTCCCCAAACCACGAGATGTTGATTGCCATTTGCAGGTACTATGGCACCTCTGCCGACTACCTACTGGGTCTGACCGACATCGACCCCTCGGACGAGGCCCGCAAACAGCGCCAGCGCCTGACCGAAGAAGAACAGAACGAGATGCACCGCTACGAAGAATATTTGCTCTGGAAACGCAAAAAATAAGCCGCCCAGCGAGACCGTAAGGTCGCTGGGCGGCTGTTTTTGCCTCTTGACAAATACGTAAAATACGCATACAATAAAGACGTAATCCTGAAAGAAAGGAGGGGCACCCGCCATGCCGATGACTCCCAAGCAAATGATTCGCTTGCTGGAGCAGAACGGCTTTGTTTTAGTCAGTGCAAATGGGTCACACTACAAGTACCATAACCCAACTACCAACAAAACCACTGTCGTTCCATTTCACGCAAAGGATCTGAAGCCCGGTACCGAGAAAAATATTCTCAAATTGGCCGGACTCAAAAAGTAAGAATATGATGATTGTAGACTTCATATTCTGAAACTGCGAAGCACTGCATAGACTATTCTACAATTTCCAACCAATAATGTAGGCCTGTTAAGTGAAGGTACATTGATTGTTTGTTGAATTATAAAAGGTGAGATCACATTATGAACGCTATTTTCTATCCCGCAATTTTTCACCCGGAAGAAACCGGGTACTCTGTTGAGATTCCCGATATTGAGGGCTGCTTCACCCAAGGCGATACCATGGACGAAGCCGTCCGCATGGCACAGGATGCCATCGGCCTTATGCTGGAAGATTGCAAAGTCTGCCCGGAGCCTTCTGTCCCTTCTGCGCTCCATGTTGACCCGGAAGATTTTGTGGTGATGGTGCCTTTCGATATGGAAGAGTACGAAAAGCGGTACAGACCCGTAAAGAAAACCCTTTCTATTCCCGGCTGGCTCAACGATGCCGCCGAATCGGCACACATCAACTTTTCCGGCGTCCTTCAGGATGCGCTGAAAGAGAAACTCCATCTGGCATAAGTATAAGTACAACAACAGCCGCCCAACAGTTGACCGCTATGGTCTTGCTGGGCGGCTGTTTGCCGTCTATTATCCGTTAGTTCACGTTATCTTTTTTCTCCGGATTCAACTCTTTGCGAATTTCATCTAAACTCATATTTTTATATAGAATCATGTTTAATTTACTTTCTTGAATGTTTAAAAACATTGCTCTTGCCCAAAGCGCAGACTTATATTTCTTATAGTAGTCAGTAACATACTTATTGTCTGTGATATCTTTTTCTTTCCAGTTTTCAAAGAAATAGCACAAATTTATCGCACAATCTGCGGCTTTTGTTACTTCTCTAAAGCATTTCTGCGCATCTTCGCTATGATTTCCATGAATAATACGTTCCAATTGGACATATAGTCTGTTAATCGTCGTAATATGGCTTCTCATTTTTCGACAATCATTACATCATTGCCATTCGAGCGCCAGACCTTAATTTCTCATGATAATATGCACTGATAGTGCGCTTTTCATCCACATATTCCACGCATTTTAAGCTATCCGCAGCGTCTCTAAGAATTCTGTAGCCATTTTGTAGCCACTGGCTACAACGCAACCTCCGCTAGCTGATTCACCTCAAAGCCACTCGGTACTACTGTAAATAAATGATACATAGAGGTTTGCAATATGGAAAAATACATTTACGATAACAGCAATGGTCTTTGGTATGAGCTACATGGAGAATACTATCTGCCGTGTCTGGTCATCCCAGAGGAAGAAGTACACACCATCGGTATCTGGGGCAGAAAGCACCAGCAGTACCTCAGAGAATACCGTCCTATTATCTACTCTGATCTGGTTCTCAGCGGCAAGCTGTACGGCTATCTCTCTGACATTGATACTCAGGCTCGAAATAAGCTCGACTTGCTTGTAACGCAGCTGGCAGAGAAAGAGGGAATCAACGAGTCTCTGAAAGCACAGAATCAGCTTGCATGGATCGGAGCCATGAACAACATCCGCAACCGTGCGGAGGAATTCATCAACGCAGAATTGATTTTCGCATAATTTAGCATCAGCCGGGCAGTGGTTAGCTGCTCGGCTGATATTTTGTTTCTACTTAACGATCTGCGCATACAATGCGTCGGTAATTTGACGCATTATTTCACTATTGATATCACGCATATTAGAATAGCGTGAAACATCAATATCTATTATATCTGAAGCCTGTAACGTGCTGTCAAGCCCAGGACACTCATGTTTGATTTTTTCTAAATAGTGCTCGCTCTTAAAAGCTACATATTGTTCTTTTTCTTGTGTGGAAAGCGGCCAAAATGCACATTTATAACTAAATCTTGAACGCAGTTCCGGTGGCAAAAATTCACCTATTCGTTCTTTAGGCATATTGGAAGTAAAAATTATGATGTATTTTTCTAAGTCATATTCACGTCCCAAAGAATCTGTGAATTTTCCTTCTTCAAGCAACTGTAAGAAAAAGTTATAAACAGCCTTACTTGCTTTTTCAAACTCATCTATAAGAATCACCTTGCTTCGGCTACGCATAAGCTTGTCGGGCAATTCACCTTTATTACTGCCTATATAACCTCGTGGGCTACCAATCAAACTGTTAAGAGCATCTTGAGCACTGTAATTGCCGAAATTGATTTTTATCATAGGTTCATCTGCGGCTAACTTTTGATGAAGCAATCTTGCGACTTCTGTTTTACCGATACCGGAAGCACCACATATCAATACGGAAAAAATCGGCTGTTGCCCAATCCGGTTAAACAGTCTATATTTCGTCAATTCCTCTTTCAGACGTTTTTTGAAAAGCTCATTTCCAAAAAGATTTTGATTTAGATAGGCCAAAACATTTTCAAAATCAGATTGATCAATATCAACGATATTTTGAATTGGGTCTTTTTCAATTTCAAGAAAATCCTCAAGGTTAAGAACTTCATCAATCTTATAATACAGTAAATCTCGTACTTGTTTGCTGTATTGGCGTTCAATGATAACATACAGTGCAACGGATTGCTCTTGTTGAATTATATTCAACAAGAGCTCAGCTGGAGCGATGAGAGCGTCTGCACGATCTTCATTATAAAACAAAGAAGATAAGTCAATAAAGACTGAAAGAGTACCTGGTGGAAGTTCAAATTTCGATTGATCCTTAGCAAAAAAAGACCAACTTAATATTTGTCCACCTGCTTCCTCAATCGCTTTAACTACACGCTCTCTGTTCTTTCTGTCATATTCGTAAATGCTTACTCTGTCCATGATATCACCTAAATATTGATGTCTTGAATAATGGCAATGACATCAATGTAATGAACTTTTCCTTGCGCAAGAGAAATATTTCGAATACCATTTTTATCTTCTTCTCGAACGCCATCCTCAATATCCATACCGCTATCTTGAATATCGTTTGTCTCCTGCTGGTTCTTCTTTCCACTATCATTCAGTGCCATCATACGATTGATTTTTCGTTCAACATCACGACGATCAAATTCTCCACGATAAATACCGAGCACTGTGACTTTACCAATCTCAATATCTGAAATACTGTACTGGCTTTCCATCTCATTTTCAGCGCTCATAGGGATTTTGAGCATCATATGCTCATTAGTACCGAATCTATGTGGAAGTTCACCACAAAGAACATATGCAGATCCCTTAAACATAACTTCCATAAGAGATGTGAAGTTCATATTACCAATTCCCTCAACAGGAACCTGATTTACCAAGCCACTCATCAGTGCTTTGGTAGCCACCACATCATCGGAATTTACAACGGTAAGGTAAACGTCCTTAATTTTCACCAAGTTACCAACCTTGCTATCATCTAAACGACGTACCTCTTTAGCTTTCTCATAAATGGGCTTAAGAATTGTCGATTTAGAACTTACCACTTTTACAGTATCTTCCACTCGATTAGACCTGTTATGAGATAAATTTCCATTCAGATCTATGCTTGGTAAATACTGTCCGATAACAGGAATTTTGGAAGCAGCACTCGTGGTAACATCGCCATCGCCAGCCATTGCTAATTCTGTATTCTTGATTCGAGTGATTTTTTCTACTATTTGATTATCAAATAACATTGAAATTTCTGATGCTTTCTCGTTATTGATATAGTAGATATTAAACATATTCTTCAATTAGTTCCTCCTCGTAAGTGCTATATTTTTCCAAATACCTATTGGTATCTATTCCTGCGCACCTTTTTTGAGATTACAATCACGACAAAGCATTTGGCAGTTTTCTGGTGTGGTTTTATGTCTGCATAGCATGGTACTGCTCGTCGATCTCCTTTATGTTATAGTCCATCAGACCGGGAATCCCCATTTCGCCGCCACATTCGTTGCAGAAAGCAGCCGTGATCTCAAAAGTATATTCCTTTTCCCGGATGGTCTGGTTGATTTTGATTTTCTTCAGGGTGTAGTTCGTTTCTCTGCGGCATTCTGTGCAGAAGTCCCTCTGATTTTCCATGGCGGCACGCTCCCTTCCGGTTTTACGTTCTCTTTTATTATTGTATCCCTACCTTTGTTTTTCGTCAACAATAAAGCCGCTGACTGTTTGACTCTCTCAGAAACCATCAGCGGGTTTCATGAGCCTTCAAATCCCCTAGACACAAAAAATCGGCACTCACTTTTCCAGCGAGTGCCGATTTTGTTACCCTATAGTGCGCTTTGATTTTTGGCGTAAGTGGCGTAAGTTTGGCGTAAATCCGCTTTTGCGCGCTCCAAAAATCAAGGATTCATGCGGTTTTTTGGCAGCTATTAGTACATGCCGCCCATACCGCCCATGTCACCGCCAGCGGCAGCAGGAGCAGCCGGGGGTTCGGGCAGATCGGCCACGAGGCTCTCGGTGGTCAGAACCATCTCAGCGACGGATGCTGCGTTCTCCAGAGCGGAGCGGGTGACCTTGGTCGGGTCAACGATGCCGGCGGCGATCATATCCTCGACGTAGACTTCATTCTGAGCGTCAAAGCCGTAGTTGGGCTTGTTGGCAGAGATGATCTTGTCGATGATGACGCTGCCCTCGAGGCCAGCATTCTTGGCGATCTGGCGCAGAGGAGCTTCCAGAGCCTTCAGGACGATCTTAGCGCCGGTGCGCTCGTCGCCTTCCAGCGTATCGCACAACTCACGGACAGCGGGGATGGCGTTGATGGGAGCAGTGCCGCCGCCAGCAACGACGCCTTCCTGAACAGCAGCCTTGGTTGCGTTCAGAGCATCCTCGATGCGGAGCTTCTTGTCCTTCATCTCGACCTCAGTAGCAGCGCCGACCTTGATGACAGCCACGCCGCCAGCCAGCTTTGCCAGACGCTCCTGCAGCTTCTCGCGGTCGAAGTCGCTGGTAGCGGCCTCGATCTGGTTGCGGATCTGACCGATGCGGGATGCGATAGCGTCCTTGTCGCCAGCGCCGCCCACGATGGTGGTGTTCTCCTTGGTGACCTTGACCTGACGGGCATGACCCAGCATGTCAACGGTAGCGTCCTTCAGCTCGTAGCCGAGGTCTGCAGAGACAACCGTGCCGCCGGTCAGGGTAGCAATATCCTGCAGCATCTCCTTGCGGCGGTCGCCGAAGCCGGGAGCCTTGACAGCCACGACGTTCAGGGTGCCGCGCAGGCGGTTGACGATGAGGGTGGACAGAGCCTCGCCCTCAATGTCCTCGGCCACGATGAGCAGCTTCATGCCGTTCTGCATGACCTGCTCCAGCAGAGGAACGAGGTCCTGAATAACGCTGATCTTCTTATCGGTGATGAGGACGGCGGCGTTGTCCAGAACAGCCTCCATCTTGTCGGTATCGGTGACCATATAGGGGGTCAGGTAGCCGCGGTCGAACTGCATACCTTCGACGATCTCGTTGTAGGTCTCGGCAGTGGTCTTGTTCTCCTCGATGGTGATGACGCCGTCGGAAGTGACCTTCTCCATAGCCTCGGCGATGAGACGGCCGATCTCGGGGTCGCCTGCAGAGATGGTGCCGACGCGGGCGATGTCGTTGGAGTCCTTGACCTTCTGGCTGTGTGCCTTGATGGTCTCGACGGCCTTAGCAACAGCCTTGGTCATGCCGCGGCGGATGTCCATCGGGTTTGCACCAGCGGTGACATTCTTCATGCCCTCGGTGACCATAGCCTGTGCCAGAACGGTCGCGGTGGTGGTACCGTCGCCTGCGGCGTCGTTGGTCTTGGTAGCGACCTCACGCACCAGCTGTGCGCCCATGTTCTCGAACTCGTCCTTCAGCTCGATCTCCTTTGCGATGGTCACACCGTCGTTGGTGATGACGGGGGCGCCGAACTTCTTGCTCAGCACCACGTTGCGGCCCTTGGGGCCGAGGGTGATCTTAACAGTATCTGCCAGAGTGTCGATACCGGCACACAGTGCCTTGCGGGCTTCCTCGCCCTGCTTGATCTGCTTAGCCATATTTTATCGCTCCTTCGTAAAAGCTTGATTATCTAGTGTGAGGAAAAGACGCTTACTCCACGATAGCCAGAATGTCGGCCTGACGCACGATGGTGCATTCTTCGCCATCCACCTTGACCTCGGTGCCGGAGTACTTGCTGGTGAGCACCTTGTCGCCCACCTTGACAGTCATCTTGACTTCCTTGCCGTCCACGACACCGCCGGGGCCAACGGCCACGACCTGTGCCACCTGGGGCTTCTCTTTAGCGCTGCCGGTCAGGATAAGGCCGCCCTTGGTGGTCTCCTCGACTTCAACAGTCTTGATAACAACACGGTCTGCAAGAGGAATGATCTTCATCGTTCTTGCCCTCCTATTATAAATATAAAAGATAAACTGTTTTATGTCCCGGGGGCTGCGCCCTTCCGGTTCTTTAGCACTCCTTTTCTATGAGTGCTAAGTGTATTGTACTCATCTTGGAGTCAAAAATCAAGGGGTTTTGCAAATTTCTTTGTTAAGTTTTTATGTCCTTTCCATGAGCCATGTTCTTTTTGCCCTCGCCATGTACGATCCATCTGCCTTTCAGATAACAAAAAACGCACCCGTCATAAGATCCGTGCGTTAAACTATATGGGGATCATCTCTCTATTTGGGCAATTCCGGTTCACCTTCATATTTTCGCTCCGAAACACAGTGCAGTCAAAATACTTGACTTTGTCAAGTAGCAGTGCTATAATGCTTTCCATTCAAAAGCAGAAGGAGTTGACGAAATGGAGCCATCCACGGTATCTTCCTGCATTCTGACCCTGCACAAAGAGTTTGCCGCTTACACGACCCAGCGGTTACAGGAACTGGGTCTGAGCTTCGGGCTGATATATTTTGTCATTTATGTAGGAAAGCATCCGGATTGTACGCCTTCGGAACTGACCAAAGATCTGCATCTGGATTGGGGCCACTCCCAGCGCAGCCTGAACAAGCTGGCCGAAGACGGCTTTCTGACGAAAGAAAAGAATGGGCGCAGCTACCACCTGAAGCTGACCCAGAGGGGTGAAAACGCCTTTGTGGTCTGTCATCAGGTCTTTATCGACTGGGATGCGCAGAGCCTGGGCGGACTGACAGCGCAGGAGCGGCAGCATCTGCTGACATTACTGCAAAAAGCAGTGCAAAAGAAAGTGTGCAAATGATGTACGAAACGATTCTAAGCCCGATCAATTACGGTGGGATGCAGCTGAAAAACCGCATCATTTTTGCGCCGACAACATTCGGGCTGTCGGATGAAGAATACCTTGCAAAGATCCGTGCCATTGCACAGGGCGGCTGTGCCATGATCATCGTGGGCGATGTCCCGGTGGGCAAAAGCAAATTTGAAAAATCTCTGTTTGACCCCAAAGGCTTTGAATTCTACCAGCAGGTCGTGAAAATCGCCCATGATGCGGATTGCAAAGTCTGTGCCCAGCTGCACCAGAGCGATTCCAACCTGCTGGCGATGTTCAAATACATTCCCGGTCTGCTGCTGAAAAAAATCACCCCGGACCAGCTGCGGGAAAAGCTGAACGCCGAAGTCTCTCCTTACATTACAAAGATGTCCAAACGAAAGATCCGGACCATCATCAGCGGGTTTGGAAAAGCGGCGGTGCTGGCAAAACAGGCCGGTTTTGATATGGTGCAGGTGCATGGCGACCGGATGTGCGGCAGCTTCAGTTCGGCCATCTTCAACCACCGCACCGATGAATACGGCGGCAGCGCAGAAAACCGCGCCCGTTTTGCGGCGGAAGCGGTCTCGGCTGTCCATGCGGCGGTTCCGGGGATGCCCATTGATTACAAGCTGGCCGTCCGGCAGGAAAACCCGCACTTTGGCAATGCCGGTGTGGTGGAAGAAGAACTACCGGTGTTCGTTCCGCTGCTGGAGCAGGCGGGTGTGACCAGCTTCCATGTAACGCTGGCAAACCATTCCGCATTGGAAAACACCATCCCGCCCGCCGATCATCCCTATTTCAACCAGCCGGGATGCTTCCTCAAATTCTGCGATGAGGTGCGGCAGTACACCGACCTGCCCATCTGCGGTGTCGGTGGTCTGAACGACCCGGATCTTGTGGAGCAGCAGCTCGCCAGCGGACGCATCCAGTGCGCCGCCATGAGCCGCCAGCTTCTGGCAGACCCGGATTGGGTGAACAAGCTGAAAAACGGGCAGGCGGAACAGATCCACCGCTGTCTCCGCTGCAACAAGAAATGTCTGGGCGGGCTGATGGCACATCAGGGAACTCGCTGTGTTTATGATGCTTTGCGAGAAAAAGAAGCAAAAAACGCATAAACCTACCCGACAAAAAATCACGATATACTCAACAAAAAGACATTCACAAAGGAGAAGTTATGAGTTACGCGATCGTATACAGCAGCAAAACAGGCAACACAAAAATCTTGGCAGATACGCTGCACGACTGCCTGCCGCAGGAAGGCTGCGATTATTTCGGCATCCCGGATCCTGCCGCCATGGAAGCGGACACCCTTTATGTGGGCTTCTGGACGGACAAGGGAAATGCCGATGAAAGCACTTCGGACTTTTTGAAGCAGCTGCACGGCAAAAACATCTTTCTCTTTGGCACTGCCGGCTTCGGCGGCAGTAAAGAATACTTTGATAAGATTTTGAAAAAGGTGGAGCATTCGCTGGACAAGAGCAACACTGTTTTCGGCTGCTATATGTGTCAGGGCAAAATGCCGATGTCCGTACGCCAGCGGTACGAAGAGATGAAAAAGCAGCCGATTCATCTGCCCGATCTGGATGCCATGATCGAGAATTTTGACAAGGCTCTTTCTCACCCGGATGCGGATGACCTGGAGCAGCTGAAACAGGCTGTAAGATAACGGAAAAGGCGGCGGCTTCCCTTGACAAGGAAAGCCGCCGCCTTCGTTGATTCTCCGATGAGCCCCTAAAGAAACGTGCAGGGCGCTTCTCATACTTTCATTTTACACGTTGGCCCGCTGGGCCATGAACCGCTCATAGGCCGGTTTGGGCAGCAGGACGCGCCCGGCCAGCGGCTTGAGCTGCGCGGTGATGGCGTCGCAGGGAGCGCACTCGCCGTCGGCAGTCGCCACGATAGGGCCGCGTCCGTCTGCCGGGCGCAGGGAGACGCACTTGGCCCGGCGGTAGATGAAGTAGGGCTTCGCCTGTTCCGTCAGCTCACCGTTCCGGAAGTGCCTGCCGCTCTTGTACATCCCCAGCAGGCGGGCGATCGTCAGGCGGCTCACCCTGCGGATGATGAAGACGTCCAGCCAGCCATCGTCGGGCTGAGCCTCGGGGGCTGCATAAAAGCCGCCTCCATAGGTGCGGCCATTGCAGACGGCACACATCAGGCAGTCCACCGTCAGCTCCTCGCCGTCGATGGTGAAGGTCACGTTCCGGCCGATGTGGCCGCAGAGCTGCTTGACGATGGAGAGCGCATACGCCATCTCGCCGCCGCAGAACGGGATGCGCCGGAACTGCGGGATGCCGTAAGCCACCTGTGCATCGAGCCCGGCGGCGCAGATGGTCGCCGAAAGGCCGAGGTCGGTCTGCATCAGATCAATGTCCACCTCGCCGCCCGCCAGCTGGGCGTCGAGGTCATTGAACTCTTCCCGCGTGCCGTAGGTGCGCAGAAAATCGTTGCCGCTGCCAAAGGGCAGACACCCCACCGCCGCGAGGCTGCACCCCTGCGCCCCTGTCAGCGCCTCGTTGAAGGTGCCGTCGCCGCCCGCTGTCCAGATGCGCACCGGCTCACCGTCGGCCTGCGCGGTGTGCGCCGCCTCAGCGGCCAGCTCCCGGGCATGGCCTGCGTACCGGGTCACAACGACCTTCCGTTTTTCCGGCGGGATGCCCGCCCGCTGGGCTGCGGCCTGGATGGCCGGGGCCAGCTCAGCAGTGCAGTCCCGCTTACCGGCGGTGGGGTTGAGCAAAAACAGATAGCGCATTCGGCTTCCTCCTCTGGTGATTCCTGCCCTCTATCATAGCGGAAAACCAGAGCAGATGCAAGAGCTTTTCAGCCGACACCCGCCGTCTGCGTCTCCTGCACCACGATCGTGCCGTCCTCGGCACAGTCTGCCGTCCAGTGCTGTCCGAGGCTCACACTGCCGGAGGCGATCTGGTCGGCGAAGGCCTGCTCCACGGCCCGGTCTACCTGTCGGCGCAGCTCTCGCGCACCATAGGGCGAATGTGCTTTTGCCGCCAGCGCCGGGCCGACCCGGGCCGTGTGGGTCAACTGATAGCCGCTGCGGGCAGCACGCTCTTCCAGCTGGCCCAGCAGCTTTTCGGCGATGGAGCAGAGGCTCTGCTCCTCCAGCGGGCGGAAGACGATGAGCTCATCCAGACGGCCCACCAGCTCCGGCCGGAACCACTTTTTCGCCTCGGCAACGGCGGCTTCCGACTGCTTTTCAAAGGCGGCTTCGCTTCCCGCCCCGAAGCCCAGCGGTGCGCTCTGCCCGGCGAGGAATCGTGCGCCGAGGTTGGAGGTCAGCAGGACGATGGTATTGCGGAAATCCGCCTTGCGGCCCATGGAGTCGGTCAGCTGGCCGTCCTCGAGCATCTGCAGGAGCACATTCTGAATATCCGGGTGCGCCTTTTCGATTTCGTCAAAGAGCACCACGCTGTAGGGACGGCGGCGGACGGCCTCAGTGAGCTGACCGCCCTCGTCGTGGCCCAGATAGCCCGGAGGCGCACCCAGCAGACGCGCCACGGTGTGCTGCTCCTGATACTCCGACATATCGAACTTGAGCAGGGCCTTCTCGCTGCCGAACCAGCTCTCCGCCAGTGCCTTTGCCAGCGCAGTCTTACCGACACCGGTAGGCCCGAGGAAAAGCATCGCACCGATCGGCCGGCCCGGCTCCCCCAGCCCGGTGCGGCTGCGCCGGATGGCCCCGGCCACGGCGGCGACAGCCCGGCTCTGGCCCACGACTTCGGCGTTCAGGCGCTCTTCGAGGCGGGCCAGACGTTCCCGCTCCTTTTCGCCCACCCGCTCTGCCGGGACGCCGCTGGCCTGCGCCACCACCCGGGCAATTTCCTTCCGGCTGAGGACGGGGTCTTTCTCCCCTTCCCGTTCGGCCCGGATGCGCACCGCCGCGCAGGCTTCGTCCACGAGGTCGATGGCCTTATCCGGCAGACAGCGCCCCGGCAGATACCGCACTGAAAGCTCCACGGCCTCCCGCAGGGCTTCGTTGGGCAGGCGGACGCCGTGATACCGCTCGTAGCGGGGCGCCAGACCTTCCAGTATATCCACAGCCTGCTTCGGCGTAGGCTCTTCGATTTGGACTCGGCCAAATCGGCGCTCGAGGGCGGCGTCCTTCTGGATGTGGGTGCGGAACTCCTGATTCGTCGTCGCGCCGATGAGCTGCAGTTCACCCCGGGCCAGCACCGGTTTTAAGATGCTGGCTGCGTCGATAGCCCCCTCTGCCGCACCGGCGCCGACGATGGTGTGGAACTCATCCACGAAGAGGATGGCGCTGCCGTCCCGGACGAGTTCTTCCAGCAGGTTCTTGAACCGCTCTTCGAAGTCGCCGCGGTACTTCGTACCAGCCACAAGGCTGGCCATGTCCAGCGCCAGCAGACGCCGCCCCTGGAGCATCCGGGGTACCTGCTTGTCGGCGATGCGCTGAGCAAGCCCTTCGGCCAGCGCGGTCTTGCCCACGCCCGGTTCACCCACAAGGCAGGGGTTGTTCTTCTGGCGGCGGCATAAGATCTCTACCATCCGGTCCAGCTCTTTTTCCCGGCAGAACACCGGGTCCAGCTCGCCGTCCGCCGCCCGGCGGGTCAAATCGCGGCAGTATTTGTCGCTGGCCCGGCTGCCCCGCGGCAACGACGACGCCGAGCGCGGCTGGATAGGCAGGATGAACTGCCCTGAAAGCTGGCGGCACTCCCGCACCGCCTCGGTGAGCTGGACACCCATGGATGCCAGCATGACCCCGGCGGCGCAGTCGGTGTCTTCCAGCATGGCGCAGAGCAGATGCTCCGGCTCGGCCCGACTCAGGTGGGCGTTCTGCGCCCCGATGATGGCGTAGTCCATTGCCCGGCGCAGGTCCGCCGCCATATCGCCCCGGGCAAGCCTGGTGACCGAACCATCCCGCCCGGCGGACAGCTGACGCCGCACTTCCAGCTCCGAGATGTTCTTCCCGGCCAGAAAGCGGGCCGCCGGGCCGCCGTCCGCTTGCAGCATCGCCCACAGCAGGTGGCCGGTGTCTGCCTTTTTGCAGCCCAGCCCTCCGGCCAGCTCCACCGCCTTATCCAGCAGCTGCCCCGCCTCCCGGGAGAAGCCCTTATATCGTCCTTTGCCGAATGCGTCCCAAATGCTCATTTGCGTGGCTCCTATCTTCCGTGTTGCCTTGTTGCATCAAGAAACAGTATAGCCCCGGCAGGCGAGAAAAAATCAGAGCTTTGTGTCGCACCGGCCCAAAAACGCACCGAGAGACAAAACAAAAAAGCCATCTGAACGAATCAGATGGCTTTCTGGTTGGGGATGAGAGAATCGAACTCCCACAAGTAGAGTCAGAGTCTACCGCACTACCACTATGCAAATCCCCAGTATCCTGTTGTGTTTCGCGGCATTGAGCCGGTCAACGTGTGCTATTATAGCCGCCTTTGCGCGTTTTGTCAAGCAGATTTTTGAAAAAAGTTGTACTTTTTTCTTGCAGACCACGATTCAGACGTACTGACGTACTTTCGAACGATTCAGAGAAGCCGACGCCTGACCGGGTAGAAGCAATTTCTTCTGCACTCTCTTGTGGCATTTTCTGCACGTTCCGCACCATACAATAAGGTGTACCTGATTTTCCACTTATAAATAAAGGAGGACGCCTTATGCTGCAAACCCCATCCAAGACCACCCAGACTCTGCTTTCGTCCCGCATCCCCCGCGACAACGAGCACGAGCGCTACCACCCCGAGCTGGAAGAAGAGCTGAAAGAGTGCCTGTTCTGCCTGCAGCGGAACGCGATGATGTTCGACCTCGAGGTGGACTCCGACCTCATCGAGCAGCGCATCTACGAGCGGCAGGCGCTTTTGTGCCGCTACCGCTACCTGCTGGCCCGCGCCCGGGAGCTGGGGCTGCATACCATCCTGAAAAAGTATCAGCCGCTGGGATAAAAACCTACCCGCAAAATCTTGACAGAATCCGCACATCGTGTTATCATACATAAAGATAACACTGTATACAGAGAGCTGTATGCGAAACTTTGGAGCTTAGAGAGGTTTTCAACTATGGAACGTATTAAGACTATCGCTACTCGTGACCTGACCAAGAGCGTCGTGACCGGCGGCTGCGGCGAGTGCCAGACTTCTTGCCAGTCTGCCTGCAAGACCTCCTGCGGCGTCGCAAACCAGAAGTGCGAGAACAGCAATAAGTAATCATTGCAGACCCTATGCCGCCTTTGCAGGGCGGCATTTTTTTATGGCAATTATAGATTGGAGAATGAAATGGTACATCAGTATCAACTGAACGGATATAACATCGTGCTGGACAGCTGCAGCGGCTCGGTCCATGTCGTGGACGACGTGGCTTACGACGTCATTGCAATGTACAAAGAACACTCTGCCGACGAGATCGTGGCCGCCATGCTGGCAAAGTATGCCGACCGCCCCGACGTCACCGAGGCCGACCTGCGCCAGTGCCTCGAGGACGTGGCCTCTCTGGAAGCCGCCGGCAAGCTGTGGGCTCCCGACGTCTACAAAGACATGGCTTTCGACTTCAAGAACCGCCAGACGGTGGTCAAGGCGCTCTGCCTCCACGTCGCCCACACCTGCAACCTCAACTGCTCCTACTGCTTCGCCTCGCAGGGCCGCTATCAGGGCGACCGCGCCCTGATGAGCTTCGAGGTGGGCAAGCGGGCTATGGACTTCCTCATCGAGAACTCCGGCACCCGCCGCAACCTCGAGGTCGATTTCTTCGGCGGCGAGCCTCTGATGAACTTCGACATGGTCAAAAAGCTCGTCGCCTACTGCCGCGAGCAGGAGAAGATCCACAACAAGAACTTCCGCTTCACCATGACCACCAACGGTATGCTCATCGACGACGATGTCATCGACTTCTGCAACAAGGAGTGCCACAATGTCGTGCTGAGCCTCGATGGCCGCAAGGAAGTCCATGACCGCTTCCGCAAGGACTACGCAGGCCACGGCAGCTATGACGCCATCGTGCCGAAGTTTCAGGAGTTCGTGAAAAAGCGCGGCGACAAGAACTATTACATGCGCGGCACCTACACCCACTACAACACCGACTTCACCAACGACATCTTCCACATGGCCGACCTCGGCTTCACGGAGCTGAGCATGGAGCCTGTCGTCACCAAGCCCACCGACCCCAGCGCCCTCACCGCCGAGGACCTGCCCATCCTGAAGGAGCAGTACGAGATCCTCGCCAAGGAGATGATAAAGCGCAACCGCGAGGGCCGCGGCTTTACCTTCTACCATTACATGATCGACCTCACCGGCGGCCCCTGCATCTACAAGCGCATCTCCGGCTGCGGCTCCGGCACCGAGTACATGGCCGTCACCCCCTGGGGCGACCTCTACCCCTGCCACCAGTTCGTCGGCGACCCCAAGTACCTGATGGGCGACATCTGGAAGGGCGTCACCAATACCGCTGTGCGGGATGAGTTCAAGCACTGCAACGCCTACGCCCGCCCCGAGTGCAAGGACTGCTGGGCCAAGCTCTACTGCTCCGGCGGCTGTGCAGCCAACGCCTACCACGCCACCGGCAGCATCACCGGCGTCTACGAGTACGGCTGTGAGCTGTTCAAGAAGCGTGTCGAGTGTGCCATCATGATAAAAGTTGCTGAGAACCAGGAGCTGGCAGCTCAGGGCATCGAAGTACCTATCGAGCTGGGCGGCACCTGCAACGCCTGCGCAGACGGCGAAGCCTGCGAATAAAGCCATGAACACTCCTGTCGTCGATTTTGTCCGTCGCTACGCCCAGCAGCGCACTACCCGGATGCATATGCCGGGCCACAAGGGCCGCGGCCCGCTGGGCTGTGAAGAGCTTGACATCACCGAAATTGCGGGCGCAGACGAGCTGTACGAAGCCGAGGGCATCATCGCCCAGAGCGAGGCCAACGCGACGCAGCTCTTTGGCACCGCCCGCACCTATTACAGCACCGAGGGCAGCAGCCAGTGCATCCGGGCTATGCTCCGCCTTGCGCTCCAAATGCGGCCCGCAAAGGCAGGCCGTCCTGTCCTGCTGGCGGCGCGGAACGCCCACAAAGCCCTGCTTTACGCGGCGGCTCTGCTGGACTTCGACATCCAGTGGCTCTGGCCCGCGCCGGACGCCGCCGGGGCGCTTTGCACCTGCCCTGTGGAGCCGGAAGCTCTTGCCTCTGCGCTGGACGAGCTGTCCGCCGAGGGCCGTACGCCCTTCGGCGTCTACCTCACCAGCCCGGACTATCTGGGCTTCGTGCAGGATGTCGCGGGGCTGTCGGCGGTCTGCCACGCCCACGGCCTGCCCCTTCTGGTGGACAACGCTCACGGCGCCTATCTCCATTTTTTGAAGGAGGGTAGCCGCCACCCCATCCAGCTGGGCGCAGACCTCTGCTGTGACTCGGCCCACAAGACGCTGCCTGTCCTCACGGGCGGTGCGTATTTCCATCTTGGGCCATCGGTGCAGGCCGACGAGGCCGCGGTGCGCAATGCGCTGGCTCTCTTCGGCTCCACCAGCCCCTCTTATCTCATTTTGCAGTCGCTGGACGCTGCCAACGCGGTTCTGGCCGACAGCTTCCGGGAGAAGCTGGACATCTGCCGCTGGCGGCTGGGGATGCTCTGCCGGGAGCTGGATGCCCTCCGGCCCGGGCTGGTACTCCCCCTCACCGGGGCGCACCGTGAACCCCTCAAGCTGACGCTGGACGCCGCCGCGCTGGGGCTTTCCGGCCAGCAGCTGGCACAGGCTCTGCGGGAGCGGAGTGTGGAGTGCGAGTATGCCGACCCCCGTTACGTCGTGCTGATGCCTTCCGCCGAGAGTTCTGCGGCAGAGTTTGCCTGCCTGCAAACGGCCCTGCACGCCATCTGCGATGAGGCCCCTGCTGCCGATGTCTCCGTTACGACTGACGATCCTGCCGCTTTCGCGGCATTGGCCGGGGCGCTCGAGGCACAGCCCCGCCGCTTCACCATCCGGGAAGCTGTCCTTGCACCGCAGGAGATGATCCCTTCCGCCGAGGCCGTGGGCCGCATCTGCGCCGCACCGGCGGTCTCCTGCCCGCCTGCCATCCCCATCGTGGTCAGCGGCGAGACGGTCCCGCCGGAGGCCCTCCCCCTCTTTGCCCGCTATGGCATCGAGAAGGCGGCCGTTGTAAAAGAATAAAGTGCAAAAATCATTTTCATGCTCTTCATCCTCTTTTTTCACTCTATATTCAGAGTCCCCCTAAGATTCAGCTAAAAGTCCCGCACATTTCTTGACAGGCTTCGCATATTCTGGTTTAATAGAATTGGATAAAAGGGAGTAAAGGGCGCTCCACCTTATGGGAGCGCTGCATGGCAGCGTCAACACGGCAGAAATGCCCGATGTCATGTGTTCGCTTGAGACTTTTGTCACAGTAATTGGTGCTGTGGCGGAAGTCTCTTTTTTCGTCATTGCACCGCAGATTTCAAAGGAGGCAATGACATGGATTTCTGGAACGCATTCGCCAGTCTCTTTTCCAATTTCGGGAACCTGACCTGGCAGATGGTGGTGATGTGGGGCATCGGCGCCCTGCTCATCTACCTTGCCATCGTAAAAAAGATGGAGCCGAGCCTGCTTCTCCCCATGGGCTTCGGAGCCATCCTCGTCAACCTGCCCTTATCGGGCGCTATCACGCAGGGCGACACCGTCGGCCCCATCTCGGCTCTGTTTGAGGCCGGAATGTCCAACGAGCTGTTCCCCCTGCTGCTCTTCATCGGCATCGGTGCGATGATAGACTTCGGCCCGCTGCTCGAGAAACCGTGGCTGATGCTCTTCGGCGCAGCGGCGCAGTTCGGCATCTTCTTCACCCTCTTCCTCGCGGGCTTCTTCTTCGACTTGAAGGACGCCGCTTCCATCGCCGTCATCGGCGCGGCAGACGGCCCCACGGCCATCTTCGTGGCCAACGTCCTGCACTCCCAGTACCTTGGTGCCATCATGGTGGCGGCCTACAGCTACATGGCGCTGGTCCCCATCGTGCAGCCGCCGGTCATCAAACTGCTGACCACCCAGAAGGAACGCCGCATCCGGATGCCCTACCAGAAGGGCAGTGTCAGCCAGCTGACCAAGATCTTGTTCCCCATCGTCGTGACCATCATCGCCGGACTCGTGGCTCCGGCCAGCGTAGCACTGGTGGGCTTTCTGATGTTCGGCAACCTGCTGCGGGAGTGCGGCGTACTGAACACCCTGAGTGAAACGGCGCAGAACGTCCTCGCAAACCTCATCACCATCGTGCTGGGCCTGACCGTGGCCGGCCAGATGACCGCCGACAAGTTCGTGCGGCCTGATACTCTGCTCATCCTTGCACTGGGCCTCGTGGCCTTTGTGTTTGACACCGCCGGCGGTGTGCTGTTCGCAAAGCTGGTGAATCTCTTCCTCCCGGAGGGCAAAAAGCTCAACCCCATGATCGGTGCTGCCGGCATCTCTGCCTTCCCTATGAGCGGCCGCGTCGTCAACAAGCTGGGCCTCGAGGAGGACAACCAGAATTTCCTGCTGATGTACTCCATCAGTGTCAACGTCTCGGGCCAGATAGCCTCTGTCATCGCCGGCGGACTGCTGCTGACCCTGCTGAGCTAAAGGAGGGACTGATATGCTGCATCTTACTTCGTGGATGACGACTCTGCCTATCATGGTCATCGGGATGGTGAGCATCGTGCTGGTCATCGGCGTCATCGTGCTGGCTGTGATGCTTTTGAACAAGCTGGCAAGCCGGAAATAACTGCAAAGGGCTGCTGTACGACGCTGTACAGCAGCCCTTGTTTTATTTATCAGCCCGCGCCTTTCAGATAGCCGTTCGGGTCGATGATTTTTTCTACCGTCAGCTTTCCGTCTGCATATGTCATCTCGAGGACGCCGCAGTTGCCGATAAAATCGGTGACCTCGCCCGCCTTTTCCGGGAATTCAGTCAAAAAGCGCCGGATGGCCATGCCGTGGGAGACGATAAGGATGCACTCCCCTGCCGTGTGTTCGGCGATGTCCTTCACGGCCCCGTATACCCGCTCGGTGAAGGCATCCAGGTCTTCGCCGCCGTACTTCACAAAGTAGTCGCCGTAAGGGTACGTCGGGTTTTCACTGATGGGCGAGGCTTCCTTCATACCGAGGAAAATTTCCTTGAGGTCTTTGCGGCGGGTGTAGGGCATCCCGCCTGAGACGATCTCCGCTGTGTCGCAGGCCCGCTCTGACGTGGAGCTGTAGACCGCATCAAAATGGACGTTGTGGGCATCGAACCACGCTTTTGCCGCCTTTGCCTGCCGGATGCCGTTTTCCGTCAGGGGCGAGTCGCACTGGCCCTGATTGACGTCCATGGTGTTGAAAAGCGTTTCACCGTGACGCATGAGGTAGATTTTTTTCATGAAAGAGTCTCCTTCCCGCTTTTTCTACCAGTATAGCACACCGCCTGCATAGACTGCAACAGCCCGCACAAAGCTTCTGTGCGGGCTGTGTTTCGTTATGTTTCCTGTGTATCTGCTTGCCGGTCAGGTGCTCGATGGTGATTTCATAAAACCGGACGGCCTTTGCAATTTCAGCCTCAATCTCCTCTGCACTGGGATAATATTTCGCCGGTGGGGCCGTTTTCTTGTTTTATCTGCTCCAGCAGGTCTTTTTGTCCTCATCGGTGATGGCACGGATGACATGGCAGGGATTGCCGACAGCCACCGAGTTATCGGGGATGTCCCTCACCACGACGCTGCCGCCGCCGATGACCACATTGCTGCCGATGGTCACGCCCGGCATCACCTGCACGCCTGCGCCGATCCAGACATTGTCCCCCACCGTGATAGGGTAGGCATACTCAAACCCGGCGTTGCGGCGCTCGAAGTCGATGGGGTGACCAGCGGTGTGGAAACCGCAGTCCGGCGCAACAAAGACGTTATCGCCGAATTTCACCTTAGCACAATCAAGGATGACCAGGTTGTGGTTGGCGTAGAAATTTTCGCCCAGTTCGATGTTGTAGCCATAATCGCACCAGAACGGCGCAGTGATGTAGAAATTCTCCCCCGTCTTGCCGAGAAGTTTCTTCAAGACCGCTCTCTGGCCCTCTTCGTTCGACGGGCGGAGCTGATTATACTCCCAGCACAACTCCTTGGCTGCGATGCGCTCATCGTGCAGCTCCTTGTTGTAGTTTGCGTCGTACATCTGATGGGCCAGCATCTTCTCTTTTTCGGTCATTTCTGTATCTCCTTCAAAAGCTTGGTATCGGAACACGCCAGACTGCCGCAAAGCACCCCCGTACACCGCAGCGCCTCGTCGTGGCATCAGCCGCCGTCCGACAGGTCGGAGCGGCAGATAATGCAGTTCCTCAGAACAGGTCGAGCATATTGTCCAGATAGATGGCTTCCCGGACATGCAGCTGGTATTCCGGTTTTGTCATGTAGTAGAGCAGAAATTCCAGTATCAGCGCACTGCCCAGGCCCCGGCCCTCGATCTTGAAGTTGGAAAATCCCATCGGCATATAGACATCCCGAATGTCCCTGATGCCGATAAACCCCGGATTTTCCATCGCCTTCGAGAAGCGGTAGCCTTCCTCCGCACCCGGTGCGGTACAGATATGTTCAGGGCAGGCTTCGCCGAGATTTTTTCGGCTGACATTCTCATAACAGCGCTTTCTGTCCCGGCATCCGACCCAGCAGCACTCGTTGCAGAGAAATTCCACCTTGTCTTTCTGCGCCTGCGGCAGACTGTCCAGCTCTCCAAAGGCTTTGTTCAGCCGGAAGTCCGGCACCACATAGCGGAACTCTTCCCGGGCTGTCTCCGCCCGGAGCTGCTGAAACTCTGTCAGCACTTTCGTCGTGGAGGACACGAAATAAAGCTGCGGATAGTGCGTTTTCAGGTAGTCCAGCAGCAGCTCCGAGTGGACGATGACGCCGCTCTGCACCTGGTTTTCTCGCTCAAACAGGGCGCAGAGGGCGTTGCACTTTTTATCCGAAAGATGTTCCTCCCGGAGGAGCGAGTTGCTGAAGGTCAGCCGCGCCGAGATGCCGTATTCCCGCGTCAGGGCAAGGACTTCTTTGGGGTCATGCTCCCCGAAGCCAGCCCGTCCCCCGCCCCAGACGCAGTCTGCCGGTGCGCCGTAGATGGAGCCGATGTCGCACCAGTCATAAAAGTATTCTCTGTGCGTCCGGAACAGGGGCAGGAACTCCCGGTACAGCTCGTAGAACTCGAACGATCCGGGCAGATGGTAATAGGCTTTTTCCTGTTTCATGGCGCACTCACCTTCCCGCATAAATTTTTTCCTATTATGCCATGAACGCAGTGAAATGGCATAATTGCGCATCCAAAGCCGGTTGCCACGCAGCTCCGCAGGAGCAAGCGGCGAGGCGCTGCGCATAAAACTATAATATCGCATTAGCGATATTATACCACGTTTTCTCCCATTGCAAAAGCCCCCAAAGAGTGCATCTCTCCGGGGGCTGGACTTTTGTCGGGGTTTGTCAGCGCTTCCAGCGACCAGCCGGGGCGTTCTGTTTTATGGCATCCGCCGCATCACTGGGTCTGCGTCCTGACCTCTACCGTCCGTCCACCGAGGTTCTCATAGATGCGGTGGGAGACGGAGAGCACCGTGCGTCCTTCGGACGCGCGGCGAAGCGCTTCGAGGACACGGGCCTCGGTCTCAGCATCGAGGTTGGCCGTTATCTCGTCCAGCAGCAGCACGGCAGGGTCTGCCGCTGCGGCGCGGGCGATGGACAGAAGCTGCCACTCGCCCTGCGAAAACATCCCGTCAGTACACACCGTATTATAGCCGCCCGGCAGGGTCTGGATGGCGGCATCCACACCGGCAAGTTTCGCGGCGTTCCTTGCCATTTCTTCGGTGATGCCGGGGTCGCCCAGCGTGATCTGTTCCAGCACCGTACCCGGCACACGGGCAAAATGCTGCTCCACACAGCCGATGCAGGTGCGGCGCCCGGCATCCGTGATGTCCACCACGTCCACGCCGCCGATGGTCACCGACCCGGCTTCCGGGTGATAAAGTCCCAGCAGCAGCTTGAAGACTGTGCTCTTTCCGGCACCCGTCCGGCCCACCAGCGTCACCTGCTCGCCCTGCTTGACGGTCATGGAAAAATCGTTCAAGACGTGCTTTTCGCCGTAACCGAAGGTCACATGAGAGAGCACCACATCACCCCGGGCAGAGGTCTCCCGCTCTTTGGGAATGGTGCGTTCCGGCTTGTCAAGGAAGGCGTCGATACGCTTCACGCCCGCCATCGCCGACTGGATGGTCTGTATCTCCATGCCAAGGCTCTCGATGGGCGCAAAGATGCGGGAAATGTAGTTGATGACGGCCACCGAGGTGCCGACCGACATCCCAAACAGGGTCAGGATGGCCGCATCGCCGGAGGACGAGAGGAGCATGACGATGCCGACCACGGCGGCATTCAGCACCAGCACGACGGGCGAATAGATCGCGTCGTAAAAATTCGTCCGCTCCATCGCGGCATAGCTTTCGCCGATGCACCGGTCATAGCGGTGCTCCATGTAGTCTTCCAGACCCAGAGCCCGGATGGTGCGGATATTGTGCAGTGTTTCCGGGACCTGGCCGGACACAACGGCGACCGCCCGGCGGTTATCCAGCTGAGCTGCCAGCATCCGCGTCTGCACATGGCGGGTGAACACGGCGAGCAGCGGCAGCACAAGCAGCAAAATCAGCGCAAGGCCGGTGTTTTTCACGGCGATGACCGCCATGACGGAGAGGATGCGGCAGGCGTCCGCCACCATGCTGATGATGCCGGAGGTGAACAGCGCTTCCACTGTATCCACATCGCCCGAGAAGCGCGCGGCCACCTCGCCGGGGTTCTGCCCCACCAGCGTGCTGGCGGGAAGCTTGGTCAGCTTCCGGGACATTTCAGAGCGCAGGGCGTGGGTCATTTTCTGGCCGAAGAGTACCAGCAGGCTCTCCTGCGCCGAGGAGAGTATCCCTTCCAGCGCCAGACTGCCGAAATAAAGAAGCACCGCAAGGAATGTCAGCGGAAGCCCGGCCATCAGCCCGTCGATGATGCAGGCCAGCAGCAGCGGCGGCACCAGAGACGCCGCCACCGATGCCGCCGCACACAGGATGGTCCCCGCTGTGAGAAGGCGGTGGGTCACGGCGGCCATCCGGATGGCCTCAAACACACCATTTTTACGCCTGTTCTTCATGCTGTTTCCCTCCTGTCTGGCTTTCGTACAGCTGACGGTAGACCGGGACCGATGCCATCAGCTCCTCATGGGTGCCGACGGTGGTCTTTCCGCCGTCCATAAAGATGATCTTCTGCATCTGCGGGAAGTGGTACAGGCGGTGCGAGATGAGGAAGACAACCTTATCCCTGGCATATTCCTGCAGGTCGGCGAAGATCGTATCCTCCGTGTCCCGGTCAATGGCCGAGAACGGGTCATCGAGGATGAGGACAGGGCGCGGATGGGCCAGCGTCCGGGCCAGCGCCAGACGCTGGGCCTGTCCGCCGGAAAGACGGGTGCCGCTGCTGCCGATGACGGTATCGAGGCCGTTCTCCATCGCCAGCACCTCGCCTTTCAGCGCAGCAGCGGCGAGATATGGCATGGCGTCCTGCTCGCTGCCGCAGAGGACATTGTTCTGCACCGTATCGGCGCTCAGCTCCGGGTCGTGGCCCAGATAGCCGACGGTGGCCGAGATCTGACGCGGGGCCAGAGCGGAGAACTCCTTTTTGCCAAACTGCGCCGAGCCTTCATAGGGGGCCTCGCAGAGGAAGACCCGGCCAAAGGTGGATTTGCCGCAGGCCACCGGGCCGGTGACTCCGATGATGTCGCCGGGATGGGCTGTCAGACTCAGACCCGAAAAGATGAGGGTGTCGCCATAGGCGAAGGAGAGATTCCTGAGGGTCACACCTTCCGCCGCCGGGACATCCAGCGCGTCCAGCTGCTCCGGCGACTTCATCAGAGGTTTGATGCGCTTCCATGAGACTTCGGCCTTCTGCACCGAGTTGAAGAGCTTGGCCACCTTGGAGGATTTGACCACCAGCTTGGTGAAGCAGGAAAGGAAGGTGGTAAAGGCCGCGATGTCCCACACACGCCAGCCGGTGCCGAGGACATTCTTTGCGCCGAACCACAAAATGAACAGTACGCCTGCCTCCGACGCCGCCAGATAGAGCGGCGGCAGAGCCGACTGCCACACATTGTTTTTCACCGTCGTCTTTTCGTAGGTATCCAGCACCTCTTCGTACCGCTCCGCACGGGCGTCTTCACAGCCGTAGATGCGGTAAGTCACGGCGTTCTGGGCGCGGTCGAAGGTGGCGGCACTCAGTGCGCCCGCCGCCTTTTTGTAGGCCGCACCGGCCCGCTGGACCGGCTTTTTCATCCATGCCGCGCAGACGTAGGAGAAGGGCGTGAACAGCAGGCTCAGCAGAGCCAGCCGCCAGTCGTACACCAGCAGCATGACCACATAACCCGCCAGCGCCACGCCGGTATCAAAGACTTCGGTGGTGAACTTGCGCATACCTTCCACGCAGTCGTCCACATCGGAGATGGCCTTGGTCATCAGCTCACCGGCGCCCTCTTTTTCCAGCGAAGCCCGGCTCTGGCGCACCAGATTAGCGTAGAGGATGCCCTTCATCCGGCGGTTGATGTTGTTGGCAAAGCGGCGGACATAAAAGCGCTTGATGAACCGCGACGCCTGCACCAGCAGGGTGACGAGGATATAGGCCAGAACCAGCAGCGCCATTTGGGCCGCTGGTTCGCTGCCGCTCAGGATGTCCGCCAGGCACTGGGCCAGACGGCCCTCGAACCACGGAGTGGCCAGCAGGCCGATGTTATAGATGAGGCCCGACAGGGTCACGAAAGCCAGCGGGACCCACTCGACCCGGAAATATGAGAATATCCGGTCCGGGCGGAAGGTCTTCTCATTTTTCATCGGTCGTCTCACCCCCTGCGGCATTTCGGAAGTGCGGGAAGCCCGCACGGCTCTCGGTCTTGGACGCCGTATAAAGTTTGTTCAGCGAAGCGGCAAAGGCGGCGGCTTCTTCCTCCGTCAGTACGCTCGTCAGATACTCGTAAAAAGCGGCCTCAATTCCGGCCTTGGAGGATTTCAGGCTCTCGGCCTTTTCTGTGGGGAAAAGCAGCTGGCTCCGCCGGTCGTTCGGGGCGTCCTCGCGGGTCAGATAACCCTTCCCTTCCAGATTTTTGGTCCGCCGGGCGATAGCCGCCTTGTCTGCGTGCAGCAGTTCGGCCAGCTGGGCCTGCGTACAGCCGGGGTGATGGCGCAGCGCGTGGATGAGGTCGATCTCCGCTGTGCCAACGCCCTCTTCCCGCATCGTGAGCAGGACGAGCTTTTCAGTCTCCCGCGCGATTTTTGTGATTTTTCGTTCGGTAATATCCATAGACAGCCTCCGGGTCTTATCTCAAGAAGATGTATCTACATCGTTGTATGTACAACCATTATGATACAAAACCACTCTTTGTCAAGAGCGGCAGTGGATCCTTTCGCCTTCTCACCAAAGTCGGCGACCATGGGATGAAAATGCAGATCGTAAAGAGGGAATGATGGTTTTGATATGAAGTATCTGGGAATACCGTGGGGAATGCGGGCGATGAAGGAGCTGGGCCTGACCCCTGCCCTATGCCATCCGAATCACACCACGCTTTTCTCTGCCGAAACGATGCAGGAACGCAAAAAGCCCCCGGAGAGCCTTGGGCAGCTCTCCGGGGGCAAGTTCTATGCACCGGTGTTCCTCACACCGATGCACAGGCGTTATTCAATTTCAATGAGGTTGGGATTGACCGGCAGAGCCTTCTGCTGCTGAGGTGCAGGCAGCGCGATGTGCAGGATGCCATCCTCAAACTTTGCGTGGATGTCCTCCTTCTTCACGGTGTCACCCACATAGAAGCTGCGGGCGCAGGTACCGGAGAAAGTCTCGCGGCGCAGATAGCGGCCCTCTTTATCCTTCTCGTCATTGGAGTGGCTGCGGACGGCCTGAATGGTCAGGTAGCCGTCGTTCAACTCCATCTGAACGTCTTCCTTCTTGCAGCCGGGCAGATCAACAGCAACGTCATAGCTGCCGTCGGCGGTCTGCTTCACATCGGTCTTCATCATGTTTGCACCGCGCTTGCCGAAGGTCTCACGCTCTTCACGGTTCATCGCACGCTCCAGCGCACCATCGTTCCAGAACGGGTCAAAGAAATCATCGAACAGGTTTTCATGAAAAATAGTCGGCATAAACATAAATCATTCCTCCAATCCCGGCGTTCGGGTCGGGTAAAAAATTTATGAGATGTGCATCAGGAGCGGAGTCTTCCCGGGAGCCTTGCGGCTCCCTCATGCCCCTCTCTCCTGAGCACGGCTTAGTTATAGCACATACTTTTAGCACTGTCAAGCATAGAGTGCTAAAATTCACAAAAGAATAATACTTTGATAAAATCTCATGCAATCTTTTCAAAAATCAGTCGTATCATCATCTTTATTCAGCAAAAGTGCCAGGCACAGCAGTTCTTTGCACCGCCTGCGATTTCTCTGTATTTCAATGCTTACTCCACTTCACTCTTGAGTAGTTTCAGTGCCTTATCCATAGGCACACAGTCAGCATAGCGGTCCGGCCAGAGAAACTCATTATAATAGCGATAGCTCTGCTCTCCTGTCATATAGACCACCATTTTCTATAAGCAGAAGACGATTCTGAACCCCCTCTCCCCGTTCATACTGTATAGAAGAACGGTTTTGGAGGTGTTCCGTATGCTGTTGACCCTGCTGCAATTTTTCGCGTCCAAATTCCTCGTGCTTGCGCTCCATCTGGAAGCGGGCAGTTTCCCCCGCCCGCTGAGTCCACAGGAAGAGATCAGGGCCTTCGCCGATCTGCGAGCCGGTGATTCATCCGCCCGGGAAAAGCTCATCCGCCATAATCTGCGCTTAGTGGCGCACATCGCAAAGAAATACTATGCTCTCCCCTCTGAACAGGACGATTTGATTTCCATCGGCACCATTGGCCTGATGAAAGCCGTAGACACCTTCGACTCCACCCGCCGGGCGCGCTTCTCCACTTATGCCAGCCGGTGCATCGAAAATGCTATCCTCTCCCCAGCGCACTTTGGTCAAACGAAAAAGCCCGTCTGCAAGCCACGATATGTGGCAGCGCAGACGGGCTTTCGTTATGGAATCAACCTGTTTTAATTATTCTGCTATTCGCTCTATCTTACATGGCGTTCCGTAAAACACGCAGTCGTTCTTCAAACATTGCTTTCCATGCCGGATGCCCAGAGAATACGGCGTGCTCCACCTGACGAACTTGGTTCAGTCCGATGTTCCGCACCGCTTCCACTGCGGCATCTTTTTGACTCAGATGGCGTCTCCCCACGGTCAGGCAGTTTGCGCCTTCCGGCGTGTCGTACTGCTGAAACGCCCGGTTGAAGTCCATCAGGCCATGCAAACGGATGGGCTGATTGGTTTCGTTATCTACCAGCAGACCCCAGTTTTCCCAATGACGGTCGGTATTGCCCACCAGATAATCCAGAATGTTCATCATATAGTAGTCGGGAGCATCCAGCTCTAAGATCTTATCCAGCGTATTCCAATCACGGTTTGTGCAGTAGACGTCATAGGCTGCATAGGTCACAAGACTGTATCGCTGGGATGTCATGATTTTGCTGATGGAAACCGGCTCATTTTCAAACATCCCCTGCTCATACAGTACCTGATGGCAGTCAAAGCACCGACAGATTTTGCTTGCCAGCACTTCACGTTCCACCGCATCCCTGCCGCCATCCTTGTAAAGATAGAATCCATCCTCTTTGCGTACCCACGCCTTGGGGTACAAACCGCCCGTAGACAGGTCATTTGCCAGAAGATGGGCGTTAGTCACCGTCATTTGATGCCCCCGCAGTGCTATATCCACAAGCGCATTGCTTAAAGAGTGTGCGAAAAGGTTGATATCCTCGAATCGAACCTTCTCGTTTTCTTCTTTCACCCAGAACACATCCAGCAAAGACAGACAATGGTAGGATAATGCAATCTGTGCTCGTTCCCTGTCCGTAACGCTCTGAGATGCACCGATACTGTTCAGGATTTCCTTGGCGTAAGTGCGATCCAACGTCAACATCCGGGAGGCGCACCAATAGTAAAAGTTCGTTACATTATTGATGCGCTCGTCAAAATCATCCGATTCCACCAGAACCAGATCATAGGGCATGAAATCCTCAAGGCAGACCTTGCATTCTCCTGTCGTGCTGAGTTGTGCCACACAGCTTTCCCGGTGCATGATCTCGTAAAACATGGTTTTCATCCCTCCCTGCGTTCTGTGTCTTGTTCTGTATTTATATTACCTTCTTTTTTCACGGAACACAAGAGCTTTTACTTTTCAAAAAGCTTTTTCTGCTGCTCCATCAGGACGGTTTCAATACGCTCTTTCAGCAAAAAGTGGAATTGTTTTGGGTAATAGCACAGATATTTGTCGAGGATCGTATCAATACCTGTTTTATCAATGTTTACTGCAAGCTGCTTTCCGTAAAGAGTTTGTGCCGTATGCACCGTCTGCGTAAAACGGGATTTGAACGGAAGGCACTGTGCCTTTGTCAGATAGGCACGGCTTTCAATTTCAGGGCTGTACAGAGCAAAATCCAGTAAGAATGAATCTCCGCAGTCAAAAATCGGGCAGGGCTTATAACCGGATCTATCCCGGATCAGCGCAATGTTGTTCAGGTGCCGGTCCTGATTCAAAAAAGTGCATCAAACCATTTTTCCTGATTTCCGCGCGAAGTCGTCACCACAACCCTGTCGTTGGTATTCAGCGTCAAATAATTTCCAGCCATTTGTGATCCTCCGCCATTCTTCCCTGCGTCTTTTCAACAAGCAGAACCGGGTCATATTCCGGAACGCCAACAGCATCCAGATAGTAATCCAAGCCCTTTCGTGTTTTCGGAATGCATCGGTCTGCCAGAAAGGCCAGGAAGTCTTCCCACGAGGGCGTTTCGTTCACACCAAACGCAGTATCCAGTATTTCGTCAACTTTGTTTTCGATGCAGATCTGCTCCGCTGTAAAATCTGCCAAAATCACGGTACACAACGTATCTCCGTCATAATACCGATATTCTTTCAGCTGATGTCCTTTCTGTTCTGCATTTCTGCGGAACAGTTCCGAGTCTGTTGATGCAAGCGGTCGGACGGTGATTTTTTCACCGTCAAAAGAGAGTTCCACACGATCCTCTTTTGAAAGTCCCATTGTATGAAGCCACCCTGCCGGGAGATTGAGCGAATACTTTTCTGCATTCTTTCCTGCTGTTCCCCCGGCTTTTCTTCTCATAATTTTCACGCTGCGACGATTCATGCACTTCACCTTCCCTTGCAAAAAGAATACCATATTGGCCGCCAACAATCAATGATTTTTTTGTCAGCAAAATTCCAAAAACTTATGTAACACAAAAAGCCCCACGCTCAACACTGCCTCTGAATCTGACCGTCTCTGGTCAGAGCAGAAAAGCATATGTTGAGCGTGGGGCTTTGTTTACCGGCTGGGCTGCCAGCCGGGCTTTTGGTGTTCTTTGGGTTTGTAGGTTCCTTTGGTAGTATCGATCACCGCCTGCAGCAATTCGAGCTTCTGCCATGTGGGGCAGTTCAGACGGTCGATTTTTTCGATCACATAGTTGGCGTGGGCGGTTGCGACCCGTTTTCCGAGTTCGTCCCATCCCTCTTTCGTTTTGGGGTAATGTACCACCACTTTAATGGGGGCACTCTTTCGCATGGCTCACTCACCTCCGATTACATCGCTATCACCTCATTTTTACGGGTTACTGGTTGTCCGCTATTCGCTGCGGTTTTCGCTCAGAACGTTCAGAGCCAGACTGACCAGCAAAGCCATATCAATGCGGAGCATTTCAGCCTTGCTGGCATAGCCCATAAAGCGTTCGATGCGGGATTTATCGATCGTGAAGATCTGCTCCAGAAGAAACTTCTTTCGTTCCGGGCTGAGATTTCTGCGGCCAAGCTGATTTTTGCAGATCCATGCAAGCGCTTCGTACTTGTTCGCAAGCTGGATTTCTTCCACTTCAAACTTGATAAAACCGTGCTTTTTCAGGATGCGGTAGCGGGTGTGCCCATCCAGAATGTAGCCATTCCATGTGATGATGGGATTCAGAAGACGACCCTCGGCAATGATGTTCTGCTCAAGCTGCTGTTCTTCCTCAAACTGCAGCGGCGGAATTTTGCTTTGGAATTCCGGGTCAATTTTAAGCTGGCTCAGTTTCACGTCGGTTCTCCTTCCCGGTCATTTTTGATTTACGGACAATGGGCTGAACGTAGTAGTCAAACCCATATCGTGTCTGGCAATACGTGCAGACATCCTTGACGAGCTGCCTGGGGTCGGCTCTGCGGAGCCGGACGCCCTTTGCGTCCAAAAATGCCCCTCGGCAGACGGCGCACAAAGTTGTCAGGGTGGATCGTCAAGCTCCTGAATGGTTTGAATGTTTCAGCGGACACTCTTCTGTGTGATCTGGTTCCCAGTGCATCCCATGTGACGGACGATGAGATCAGCAAGCGTTTAGAAGGTCTGAGGCCCATGCAGAAAAAAGCAGCACTCGATTTGCTGGACACCTATATTGCCAATCTGCCTTACCTTACAAAAGAAGACTGAACCTATAACCTTGCAAGCGCATCTGCTTAAATTTTGGCGGATGCGCTTTTCTTTTGCAACTCTCTTGGATATAATATTATCTATAGAGCATATTCATTCCGAAAGAGTCGATTTGTGAGGTGACCAATATGAGAGAGCCGCGATACAGTCTTCTTGCCGACATTCAGTACGACATCGAACTTGCCCGGCAGGGGAAGTTTGCCCTGTATGGGCAGCGGAACATTGCACGCGAGTACCGCTGCAAAAAGGCAACTCCGGAAGAGCAGCAGGCCTACGAGACCCTGCAAAATGTTCTTTTCATGGTCCCTCAGTGGAGCGACACAGAAGAACTTCACTCTGATATGGAGAGAATCGGCGGGCGCGTCTGGTTCTGTTACTTCTGGAAAGATCACGATTCCATGATACAGCTGACAGAAGATTCCTGCGGAACATTTACCACGGCCTATGTTCTGGACGCGGATATCACCCCGGAGATGCCTAAAAGCGCTGCTCGTCAAGCACAGCAGCAGTTCGCAGTCTGCATGCAGGAATGGGGCATTCCGCTGATGAAATCATTTGTTCCTGAAAAAGAAAAGTACGAATATCTGGAGGAAGCAGCCTCTCACCTGATGCAGGTTCTCAATGCACCAGAATGCATTATGGGGTAAAAATTGAACAATGCGTCTTTTCCTTGGCTGTGGCCACAGCAGATTTGAAGATTGATCTTTTTACTCTCCCAAACTGCAAAACACCTCCCGGCAGGCACTTGTTTTGAATGGTGCTATCGGGAGGTGTTCTATGAATGATAAATCGGTTTCATTTTATCGAAGGTACAAAACTCTTTGAAGCCCAATGCTTTTACTTCCTGCCTTGTTTCATCCATAATCAACTCTCATGACACGACCTATCCTTTCTGACAAAAACCACTGCAATGATGCACACCACAAATTCTGTCACCGGGAAGGTAATCCAGATTCCGGTCAGATGTAACATGACGGCAAGTTCTGGATGTTCTCGGAAGGCGGGAGAAAGTTCATCGGACTGGAAAAGAACAGTCACGTCTGCCTTGCCATTTACGACAAGTATGATGGTTTTGGCAATCTCAGAAGCCTGCAGGTCACCGGCGATGGTCGAGCCTTTCTCGGAGGAGTACAACACCCATGCTGCTTTCAAGAAGATCCCGCTGGACGCTCTGAAAAAACTGCCCTCACCGATGAATCTGATCTGCGTGACGCCTACCCGCATCGATGCTCTGTTCTCCGATTTCAAGAAAGACGGTTACAGCGTCCGGCAGGTCCTGCATCAGCTTGCGTGAACAGTATCGTCAAGTTAACCAATAGAGACCTCCGAATCTCTTTCTGCTTGGAAAAAGGTTTGGAGGTCTCTTCTTTACAATTTTTCGGAATAGCGGCTTTCACCAGCAGCATCATGGGACGGCGCAGTTCATCCTTCATGCCGTAAACACTCAGCATCTCTGCAGAGGTTCTTTGTCATATTCGCTGGTATGGAGTGGTTTCACTGGCTGCATTGAGCTTCTGATAACATCCAAAATGGTCTGATCCGCCGGGAGCCACGGAACGGAATCAAATTCCTCCTTCGTCAGCCACCGCGCAGCTTCCGCTTCTTTCAGCACAAGCTCGCCGGAAACCACTTCACACCAGAAGCAGTCCATGGAAAGATGAAACGTCGGATAATCATACTCGATTGTCCCAACTAGATTCCCCACGGCGATTTCCGTGTCCAGTTCTTCTTCGATTTCCCGCTTCAGAGCCTTCTGCGGGGTTTCGCCCGGCTCGATTTTGCCGCCCGGAAACTCCCACTGGCCTTTATAGTCGCCATAACCACGGGCAGTGGCGTAGATTTTACGCTTTTCCTGCATGGAGTCGCAGATCACAGCGGCCACAACACGAATCGTTTTCATAACGTTCCCCTTTTGGATTCATTATAATGGCCGACCGTCAGAAGTCCCACCGACACGATAGAACACCCTGTTTCCTGCTTTTCTTGCAGTAAGCAGCCCCATCTCATGGAATTTCATCACAAACGTCCGAATGGTTGCATACGCAGCGTTTCGGAAATCCTTTTCCAGCTGCTTTGTGGTAAACTCCTCTGCACCATAAGCAGACAGAACATACTCCCAGAGCAGCCGTTCTTTTTCTGTGATTTTTCCTTCCGCAAGAGCAGTTTGATATACCTCAAGATCAGTTTTCGGCGGGACTGCATCCACCTGCAGGCGGTTATAGACCTCATTGCAGAAGTAGAACAGAAAGGGAGTCATATCCGTATAACCGGAAATCAGAGCATTTCTCTCCACGCGTTCGTAGGCTTTGTAATATGCATCCTTGTTTTCAGCGATGTATCGGGAAAACGGCGTGAACAGTGCCGCAGGATAGCCCTGCTGAACAAGATACCAGAGGTGGAATAGCCGTGCAGTGCGTCCATTCCCGTCAAAATAGGGGTGGTAGTATGCAAAAGCAAAGTGCAGAATGGCAGCCTTATGCAGCTCATTGATGCCGTCATTGGCATTCGCAAAATCGACAAGACATTTCATGGCACCGGGAAGCCGCTCTGCCGGAAGTCCCGGTCTTGGTTCTTCACCGCCCACAATAAAAACCTCGCCATGCCGATAAAAGTGGTTTGGCAGTAATCGATCTTCATCCGGGAGATAATCCCCTGTGCTGATCTGATATAGGTGATGCAGATTCTCCTCGGTAATCGTATTCTGACGATTCGCGATAAACTCCAGTCCGCGCTTCATACCATAGATGCGGGCTTCTTGTTCATCACGAGGGGCATAACCATCGAGGATATAACGGATACTGCTGCGGGTCGAGCGGATACTTTCAATTTGAAAAGTAGCATAAATTTCCTCGGTCATCGCCGACAAACCGAAGTTTTGTCCACTGACAGGGACAGAGAGCAACTGCTTCATACCATTTGTTGAAATTTGCGCGAGGTTCGGCAGGTAAAACAGCTTATTTCCAGAAAAATCAGTCAACGGCAGAGGCTGCGCAAAGTTTTGCCGCAGCAATTCGGCAAATTCTTTGACGCTGACAGTCGAGTACTTGCATTCCATCCGATTGAGTTCAAACAAATGCTTATCTGAAAGCATTTTGGCAAACTGTGCCCCATCCATTCTGTCCACCTCGCAGTTGATACTTATTGATACTATATAGTATCAATATACCGATTCTTTATAAAAAAGTCAACCGAAACAGGCCGAACCAACTTTTTTTCCATACTCCCCGTCAAAATTCCCGTGGCACAGCCACGAATCACATCTCCATCGGCTTATTCCCCACTTCGTCCAGATACGCATTCAAAAATTCCGCTGCAAGGCTGTTGGGACGGATGTTTTCTCTGGCTTCCTGTGGGGTGAACCACTTGCAGCGGTCCACTTCGTGGTTGATATGCAGCGCCTTTGCGGTTCTGACGAAAGCCGTAAAGTTGCACATCAGCGTGTTGGACGGCTCAAAAAACTTGGTACGGTTGAACCGGAGGTGCTCTACTTCCAACCCGGTTTCTTCCCGGACTTCCCGCACCACGGCGTGTTCTTCTGCCTCACTGCGGTTCACATATCCAGCCACCAGAATATAAGAGAGCTTACCGTACTGCTGGATGAGCAGGATTTTCCCGGTCTCCTTATCCACAACAATCATGCTGACCGCCACATTGTACATCGGGAAACGGTATTGCTGGCATTTCGGGCAGTAAGGCACAATGCCCTCTTCTTCCAGTTCTTTTTCAATCAATGCCGTACCGCATTCAAAGCAATGCTTCTGAATCATTTTTACACTCCAAACACTGTTTTCGTCAGCCGGATACCTGCTGCCGTCTTCATCGTATGTTCCATAAAGGTTCGGATTGCCTGCTGGTCGTACCCGCTTTCGGACGCATTGACGATATAATCCGACTCAATCAGAATTTGATAGTCAATGCCGTCGATCTGCGCCTGACTATGGTGGTGCCCTACCAGATAGGCCACACGGTCGATCTGTGCCGCTGTCATGCCGGTATCCGCCAAGAACTCCCGCACCAGCGGGGCACCCTCCTGCTCCTGATATTTACCATTGGTGTTGCCGTACTTTTTGCGGCAGAGCGGGCAGGCGATATCGTGGGTGATGGCCGCCACCTCCAGAATAAACTGCGTGTCTGCGTCCAGCCCCTCCAGCTCACCAATGGTTTTGGCATAGGTCCACACGCAGCTCAGGTGCGTGATGTCATGGATGTTTCCTTCGGAAAAGGCGATCATCTTTTCCATGATCTGTGCAATGGTCATCATTTGTTTTCACTCCCGTTTTTAATACTTAAATGTTCACCTTGATAAACGCGAACTTGTCGGGGCGAGGCCCCTCCATCTTGCTACGCAAGACCGTTCGGTCGCTTAAAAGCCCCACTGGGGCTTTCATTGTTCCGTTTCGCTCCACAAACGCGAAGTTGTTATTGTAAATCATTTTTTGATATTTCAATTGATGGATAGTGCTCTAAACTTGTTAAGTCAACATCTAATGGAGTAACGTATTCCATATAAAATTTTTCAGGATTTTTATCTTGCAATTTTTTAAGTTTATTCTTAATTTTTTCCTCCTCTGTAGAAACAAAAACCACTGATACTACTCCTACCTTTTCACTTGGATTCATTCTACTATCTTCAACATTTCCACATAAAATCATTCTAACTGTATTCATAATAATCCTCCTCCACATATAACTTACGATTTATCAAATAAGAATTTCCGTCAATTTTTCTCTTGATGCGGCTCATTTCTAAGAGTAGGAACGAACTGTTCTGTTGCCGGAGACGGACCATTCAGGTCGATCTCCGGCAGTATTTTTGTTATCGCGTATTAAAAAACAGCCGGAACGACTTTCTGCTGCGCTACATCGATGATGCCATAGGTATTCAGTCTGAGTTTTGGAATGACCGGAAGGCTGACGAAGGCGAGGGTCATAAAAATGCCGATGTCTTCCGCCACGCCATGTGCCTTGAGGGCATCGTTCAGCGCCTGCATTTTCGCCGCAACGCTCTCTGCGCTTTCGGTGCTCATCAATCCGGCCACCGGAAGCGCAAGTTCTGCCACGACCTGTCCATCTGCCACAAACGCAAGTCCGCCTTTGTTTTTCCGCACAGTGTTGCCGGCCAACATCATATCGGTATCGTTGTCCCCTGCCACAATCAGGTTATGGGAATCATGTGCGATGCTCGATGCAACGGCTCCGCATTTCAGGCTGAAGTTTCCTAAAAAGCCAATGCCCACATGGCCGGAGTGATGATGCCGCTCAAAAACGGCCAGTTTTACGATGTTGTGTTCCGGGTCCACACCGGGAGCTTTGCCCGGATGCCGTTGGAACGGGATGATTTTTTCCTCCGTAAGCAGCTCGCCCCGGTTCAGGCAGATGACACGCTCCTGCTCCCCGCTTTCCCGAAGTTCCAGGTCCTGCAGTGTGATCTCATCCAGATCAAAGGAATCCATAACGTGGGAAAATCTCACACGGTCGATGTCAAGTGGTGCGGGTTTCAGCGTTTTTCCGTGCTCGGCCACCAGCGTGCCATTCTTGTAAACCTGTTCGACCGTAAAGGATTCCAGATCAGGAACCACAACCAGATCTGCCCGGTACCCCGGTGCCACGGCACCGTGCTGCTTGAACCCAAAATACTGTGCCGGGACCAGCGTTGCCATTTTGACGGCCACTGCTGGATCTGCGCCCAGCCGGATCGCTTTACGGATGTTGGAATCGATGTGTCCGCTGTCCAGCAGGTCACCGGGGTGCTTATCATCCGTCACCAGCATACAGCGGCTGCAATAGGGCTCCCGGAACAGCGGCATCAGGGCCTCCATATTTTTGGCAGCCGTTCCTTCCCGGATCATGATGTATTGTCCGCGCCGGAGTTTTTCCATGGCTTCCTCGATGTTGGAGCACTCGTGATCGGACTGAACGCCTGCCGCAATATAAGCATTCAGTTCCTTATCGCTCAAGAGCGGTGCGTGGCCATCCACGATCTTTCCCGCTTCGGTGCAGTCGCGGATCTTCTGCAGGATCTTCGGGTCACAGCGCACCGTCCCATAGGCATTCATCAGCTCCGCAAGCCCCAGCACGCGGGGATCGCCGTAGTAAGGCCGGAGCTGTTCTGCGTTCAGCACCGCGCCGGATTCATCCAGATCCGTGGCCGGAACACAGGAGGGCAGCATGAAATAAACCGAAAGGGTCAGATTTTTTGTCGTTTCCAGCATAAAATCCAAGCCTTCCAGCCCCGCAACGTTCGAGATCTCGTGTGGGTCTGTGACCACCGCAGTGGTACCGTGGGGCAGCACTGCCTGCTCGAAAGCCGGACCACAGAGCATGGAGCTTTCGATGTGGATATGCCCATCGATCAGACCGGGACAGACATATTTGCCGTGCAGATCAACTTCTTTCCGGCCATGATACGCACCCACGCCCACAATGCAGTTTCCGCTGATGGCAATATCAGCGGTGTCGATCTCATCGGTAAACACATTGACGATTCTGGCATTTTTCAAAACCAGATCGGCCAGAGCATCTCCTCTGCCTGCCGAGATCCGGCGTTTCAGCTCATCAGACTGCATAGAAACATCTCCTCTCTGAAGTTCGATTTTCTCACCTGTGGATCGGTTCTGCCCTTATTCTACCACGCCCTGCCGCTGCGGAAAAGATGTCGGGAAACAAAAATGGCCCCGGAGGGCTTGTTACAGCTCTCCGGGGCCACTTTATGTGCGTTGTGCCTTGGCGCACACGACCGGCGTTTTACTCGATTGCAATCAGATTCGGGTTCTCAGGCAAAGCCTTCGTCTGCTGAGGAGCAGGCAGCTCGACGTGCAGGACGCCATCCTCGAACTTTGCGTGGATGTCTTCCTTCTTCACATCGCCCACGTAGAAACTGCGCGCGCAGGTGCCGGAGAAGGATTCGCGCCGCAGGTAGCGGCCCTTCTTATCCTTTTCATCGTTGCTGTGGCTGCGCACTGCCTGAATGGTCAGGTAGCCGTCGTCCAGTTCCATCTGGACGTCTTCCTTCTTGCAGCCCGGCAGGTCAACAGCTACTTCGTAGCCATTGTCCGTCTGTTTGACATCGGTCTTCATCATGTTTGCACCACGCTTACCAAAGGCGCCACGAGCCTCACGGTTCATAGCACGTTCCAGTGCAGCGTCATTCCAGAACGGATCGAAGAAATCATCGAACAGGTTTTCATGGAAAACAGTCGGCATAAGCATAAATCATTCCTCCAATCCCGGCGTTCGGGTCGGGGCAAAAAATCTGAAGCGTCCATTCAGAAAGGCTTTCCGGGGAGCCTAGCGGCTCTCCTTTTGCCCTTCCTCCTGAGCACGCCACTGTTATAGCACCGTTAATTAGCACTGTCAATAGAAGAGTGCTAAAATTCACAAAAGAATAATACTTTTATAAAATCCTATGCAATCTTTTCAAAATTCAGTCGCATCATCGTGTTTTTATTATTTCTGCCGGTACATCGGCGTAGACAGGTATTTCATGCCGTTGTCCGGGACGATGACCACGATGTTCTTTCCCTGATTCTCCGGTCTGCGGCCCACCTGCACCGCTGCGTGCAAAGCCGCTGCTGCCGATGTGCCCAGAAACAGTCCTTCCGCCCGCAGCACCTCATGGGCCGTTTCGTAGGCTTCCTCGGTGCGGACATTGATGCACGCATCGCTCCAGTCTGACCGCAGATAGTCGGAAAGTGCGCTTTCCGGCACATCATACGCCGGCAAAACGCCATCTATGATCTGCGCATCCGGGTGCTCCGGGGTCAGGCGGGAGTCCGGATGGGGCTGCACCAGAACCACTTGCAGATTCGGGTTGCGGCTGCGCAGATAACTTGCTGTGCCAAAACCCGTGCCGCCGGTGCCCGCCATGCAGACCAGAATATCCACATGGCCTTCTGTATCATTCATTTCAACTCTTTGATTTCCGGGATGGATGCCGCTGCACCTTTGCGCTGCACGGCAATTCCGGCTGCTTTGGTAGCAAGCCGCATGGCGTCCTCTACTGAACTGCCGCTGCAAAGGCCCGCCAGAAAATAGCCGCTGTAAGTGTCCCCGGCAGCTGTAGTATCCACGGCCTGCACCTTTTCGCAGGGGACAAACAGCCGCCGCTCTGCATCCAGATAGTAGCTGCCCGCACTCCCGGCTGTCAGAAGCAGACGGGTCTGCGGGTATTTTTCGTGCAGCAGGGTCAAAACAGCGTCCGCTTCAAAGGTCTCGGTTCCGGCAAGGGCGCAGGCTTCCACCTCGTTGACACAGAGCACATCCACCAGTTCCATCGGGTAGGTCAAGATGCCGACATCGTAGGGTGCGGCATTGAAGAAAATGGAAAGCCCCTTTTTCTGTGCGGCCTGCATCAGGTACGGCAGATTGGAGATCTCATTTTGCAGCACCAGCCAGTCGCCTGGCGAAAAGGCTTTCAGCGTGTGGTCGATCTGCTCTGTGGTGATCTCCTGATTGGCACCGCCGTAGATCAGGATACAGTTTTCGCCGCGGCATACCTCAATGATGGCGTGGCCGGTGGCAGCAGCATCGTCCTTTATCAGATAATCTGTATGAATACCATTTTGTTTCAGGTAATCCACAAATGGTTGTCCATCTGCGCCGACACGACCCGCATGGTATACTGACAATCCAGCTCGTGCAAAGGCGATAGACTGGTTTGCGCCTTTCCCTCCAAAGCCCCGCTGCATGGACTTGGCTGCAAGGGTCTCTTTGGGCGCGAGAAAGTGCTCGACCTCATAGGTATAATCGTAGTTGAGGGAACCAAACGAAAGGATTTTCATGGTATATCTTTTTTACTCCATTCTCTGAATCACCGCACCCAGCCATCGGCACAGGGTATCGCCTGCCTGATTTGCGATCTCCAGCACGCGGGCGTGGCTATGCTTGACCGTCTGGATGCCGGTGGCCATGTTAGTGATGCAGCTGACGGCCAGTACCTTCATGCCCATGTAGTTGCAGACCATGGTTTCCGGCACGGTGCTCATGCCCACGGCATCGGCTCCCATCCCCGCAAAGGCGCGAATTTCAGCCGCCGTTTCATAGCAAGGGCCCATAAAGCCCATGTAAACGCCCTCCTTGTAGGCAATGCCCAGTTCATCGGCGGTCTGCTTGGCAAGGTTCCGCAGTTCCAGACTGTAAGGTTCGGTCATGTCCGGGAAGCGGGGGCCGAAGCGCTCATCGTTGGGGCCAATGAGGGGGTTCGTGCCCATCATGTTGATGAAGTCGGTAATGAGCATCAGGGTGCCCGGCGCAAACTCCCGGTTGATGCCGCCGCAGGCGTTGGTCAACACCACCTTTTCCACGTCCAACAGCTTGAACACATAGAACGGGTAGCAGACTTCCTTCATGGAGTAGCCCTCATAGAAATGGAAGCGGCCTTCCATGGCGTAGACTTCCGTGTCCCCCAGCTTGCCAGCCAACAATGCGCCTTTGTGTCCTGCCACCGTGGATACCGGGAAGTTGGGGATATCCTTGTAGGACAGTTCTTCCGTGTCCGTAAAGTCCGCGGTCAGCTTGCCAAGGCCGGAGCCCAGCACCACCGCGATCTTCGGGCGCTTTTTCGTGTGCGTCTTGATATATTCCGCACTTTCCAGTGCCTTTTCATAAAGATGTTCCATACCGTTCTCTCCTTTTCCCAAAAAATTCGATATACTCTCTGGGTTCAGTATATCGGATTTTTCAGGCCGATGCAAGACGCCCTTCATCGAGTCTTATTAAAAACCAAGGAGCAGATACTTCACATCACGAGTGTGCAGCCACCGGCGGAACATCCCGCCGTAACCGGCATGAGGGTATGTTTCTCCCCAAATGCGCATCTCGCTCTTTGTTTCTTCAAATGTTCTCTCCGGGATGCCTTTACCTGCAATCAATCCCCGTGCCACCGCAACGGTCATGACCGTATCATCGGTGAAGTGCGATTTCTCGCTCAGCAGCGGAAAATCCTTGTGCTTGTAATTGTTGTGGTCAAATTCATAGGGACTGCCCACGATGTCACCCAAGATTGCTCCTAACATGGCTGTTTCCGCCCTTACCTATGATGCCGCTTCTGGAAATCAGCTTTGATCTGCTCTTTCCACTCTGCACCGATGGACGCGCAGCAGGGTGCTTCCCGCATCCGGGAGACTGTCTCGCTGACAACGTGGTAGTTGACCGCCACGCCCTGTGCGTCATTCTCGAACCGCACGGCCCGGTCGGACGAGATGCCGAAGCGGGCAGCTTCCTTCACAGCATCCATGTTGGCACCGAGGAACAGGAACTCCCAGCCGTACTGCTCTTTTTCCCGCTCAATCATCCGGCGGATCTTCTCATAGCTAAACCGTTTGCTGGCGTTTTCCAGCCCGTCCGTGGTAATGACAAAGATGACCTTTTCGGCACGCTCGTCCTCCGGCAGATGGCGCTGAATGTTCGCCATCTTCTCCACGCCGTAGCCAATGGCGTCCAGTAGCGCCGTACCGCCCCGGACGTAATAGTCCTTTTCGGTCAGCGGTGCAACAGCCTTCAGTGGGAAACGGTCGTGCAGCAGCTGCACCTCATGGTCGAACAGGATCGTGGTCACGTTGGCCTCGCCCTCCTGCTCCTTCTGCCGGGTCAGCATAGCATTGAACCCGCCGATGGTATCCTGCTCCAGCCCGCCCATGGAACCGCTGCGGTCCAGAATGAAAACAAGCTCGGTAAGATTTTTCTTCACAACAATGCCCTCCGTTTTGTGGTGTATCGCTTTCGTTGGCAAAAGGATACCACAAACCGGAGGGCAAAAGGTCAACGGGCAGGCGACAGATCACGCACCCAACTGTTCCTGATCGTATTCAAACAAAAGCGTGTTGACCTGATTGATGTTATAGATCTTATGTTCCAGACAGTACCGCACGATCCAGTCCCGCTTAGAGCCATCGGAGAAGGCATAGCCTGCGCTTTGCAGCAGGTCGATGGTCTCGTCCTCCGACAGGTGCAGCCCCACCGCAAAGGCCAGCACGGTCTTCTTTTTGGGGTTGTAGTCCCGGTTGCACTGAATTTTGGAGAAATGTTGCCGGGAGATGTTGGACTGCTTGTACACGGTGGAGTCTTTCAGCCCCCGCTCGTCAATGAGCCGCAGCAGCCGGGTGGTGAAGCTCTCGCCAAGGTTGTCCATCAGGTGTTCCAGACTGCGGGCTGTCCTGGGTGCAGCGGCAGGTGCCGGAACTGCACCTAGCATCGGCACGGCGGCATCTTCTTCCAGAAGCCTCCGCCGCTCTGACAATTCCCTGCGCCGACGGCCAAACCACCAGCTTTCGTCCTTGGTTGCAACGTAGTGGTCATCGATGTACTCCTCCACCGAGGCGAACAGCTTGCGGCTCACCGCCAGCGAGTGCCGGTCGTAGAGCACCAGATACACGGTCAGGTCGTGCTCCATTACGTACTGTGTGATGGTGTCCACCGCAATGCGGAAGGCCTGTTCTTTGGGGTAGCCATAGTTCCCGCTGGACAGCAACGGAAAGGCCACGCTCTCGCAACGGTGCTCCACGGCCAATTCCAGCGCAGAATGGTAGGCACTCGCCAGTTGTTCTGCTTCCCCAGCCACGCCGCCCTGCCACGCCGGACACACCGCATGGAAGATATATTTTGCAGGCAATCCGAACGCCGGGGTACACACCGCCTTTCCCAAATCGCAGTACCCGATGGCTTCACAGGCGGCGGTCAGCTCCTGCTCCCCTGCCGCCTGATAGATGGCACGGCTGGTGCCGCTGCCCTGCAAAAGGTTCCGGTTCGCCGGGTTGACAATGGCATCCGCTGCCACCTTGGTGATGTCGTTGCGGATCATCAGAAACGGCATGGTGGTTCCTCCCTCACATGGTTTTCTTCATCCTATCACATCCGGCGGGGCGGTGCAAGGGATGCTCTTGTTTCCTGTCCGCGCAGCTATTATAATAATAGGTACCGAAAGAAGGTGAGCTTCCTGCACGACATCTGGAATCCATGGCACGGCTGCGTTAAGTGCAGCGAGGGCTGCCAGAACTGCTACATGTATTTTCTCGACCGGATGCGGGACCAGAACGGAGCCGAGATCTACAAAACGAAAAGCGGCTTTTCCTATCCGCTCCAGAAAGACCGCACCGGACACTACAAAATCCAGAGTGGTGAGCAGATCCGGGTCTGCATGACCTCGGATTTCTTCTTGGAAGAAGCCGACCCGTGGCGAGCTGAGGCGTGGGACATCATGCGCCAGCGCAGCGATGTGGTGTTTTTTCTGCTCACCAAACGGCCGCAGCGGGTACGGGAGTGCCTGCCGCCGGACTGGGGCAGCGGTTGGGACAACATCTTTTTCAACGTCACCTGTGAAAATCAGCGCCGCGCCGATGAGCGCATTCCCATTCTGTTTGACCTGCCCTTCAAGCACAAGGGTATCATGTGCGCGCCCTTCATCGGGCCAGTAAGCATCCGGCAGTACCTTTCCGCCGGGCAGATCGAGCAGGTCATCTGCGGCGGCGAAAACTACGATGGTGCCCGCCCCTGCAATTTTGATTGGGTCAAGTCTCTCCGGCGGGAATGCGTGGATGCCAACGTGACCTTCTGCTTTATTGAGACCGGCACCGTGTTCATCAAGGACGGCAGGCGCTACCACCTGCCAAACAAGCAGCTGCAAAGCCGGATGGCTTATAAATCCGGCATGAATTTTCAGGGCAGGCCCATTCATTTTGACCTCGTGGACGACTGGGGCTACCCCATCCCGCAGGAAGATCTCTATGTGCCTCATTTCCGCGCAAACTGCGAGACCTGCGGCAGCAAGTTGATCTGCAACGGCTGCAGCGATTGCGGAAAATGCTTATAAAATAAAGGAGTTCTATGAAGAACCAGAAGAAAAAATCGTTTTCCCGCAGAGTGTTCCTCTGCCTGCTGGCCATTTTGCTGGCCGTCTGCATCGCATTCGACATTTACGTCAGCGACTACTACCACACAGACCCCGCCGCCGAGGATGCAATGGTGTCGGATGACGTGGTGAGCGTCACCGAGCAGAACGGCAACTGGGTCTTTGCGCCGGAATCTCCCACCGCCGGGCTGATCTTCTATCCGGGCGGCAAGGTGGAAAACACCGCCTATGCTCCCCTCCTGCACGACCTTGCCGAGGACGGCATTCTGTGCGTGCTGGTAAAGATGCCCTGCAATCTGGCCGTACTGGATAGGAACGCGGCGGACAGCATCCCGGAACGCTTTTCCGAAGTCACAGACTGGTACATCGGCGGACACTCGCTGGGCGGGGCCATGGCGGCAAGCTATGCGGCCAAGCACACCGATGAACTGGACGGTCTGGTGCTGCTGGCGGCCTACTCCACCGCCGACCTGACCGACAGCGGCCTGCGAGTTTATTCCACTTACGGCAGCGAGGATGGTGTGCTGAACCGCGAAAAATACGAAGCCGACCGCACGAACCTCCCACAGGACACCACCGAAACTGTCATTGACGGCGGCTGTCATGCCGGGTTCGGCAGTTACGGTGCGCAGAAGGGCGATGGCACACCCACCATCTCTGCCGAGGAACAACAGCGGCAGACGGCGGACGCGCTGGCGGCATGGATGAATCTTCAATAAAAAGCAAACTATCCCGGCCATTTTCCTGCAAATCACAGGAGAATGGCCGGGACTTTCTTTCGTATTCCGTAAATCAGGAATCAATACAAATGGAACTTATGGCTGATCTGATGTGCAATTTCATCCGGCAGCGGGCGGAAACCGATGCAGGTCAGGGTCATTCCCTCTCCGTTTTCATCAAATTCTTCCGGCTTCAGCTCGGTGTGGCAGGCATCCCGGATAAGGAAGAAGTCTTTGTTTTCCACCAGTCCCAATTCCTCGGCAATGGTCTTTGCTTTCAGCAGTTGATTTCGATTCTTGGCCCCGCAGATAGTTTTGGTAAAAGAGCCATCGAACCATTCTTCATAGGTTGCTTTCTCCAACATGATTTCTGCCCGATAGCCGGTAATTTCTCCGTCTTTCTCGATGGGTTCCACGCCCTGTCCCATGCCGATGGGGTCGGTGAGGAATGCCAGCGAAGCATGGCAGCACTGCGCCGCCAGCTTACCGGGAGACATCTGCAGGTCTTTTCGGGCAATGATGAGTTGACGCATTTTCTCTCCTTCTTACGACAGCTTGATCTTCAAATCTGCCAACAGATTCACTGCTTCCGGCAGGGAAAACTTCGCATCTTTCAGGCGGCTGCCCAGAATGTCCACCTTATAACCGGCGGCATCCCGGAAATCCGCCTTGCGCAGGTCACACTGGTAGAATTCCGTTTCGTGAAGTTCCACGCCCTTGAAATTCGCCAACTGCATCTCGCATTTGGCAAACATAGAGCCGACGATCTCGTTTCCGTCTGAAAAGTTGAAGCGGTTGAAGTTCATGTCGGTGAAGGTGTTATATTTCAGACTGCACTCTTTCAGCGTGTGGATAGGGTCCGGGAAGGCACCGTTGGACATCAGCGGTGCCCACTCAATTTCATTCAGGCGGCAGTCCTCAAAATCCAGCGACTGAACCGAAGAATGGGTGCTGCGCAGACCTGTGATCTCACACCGCACGAATTTGCACTCGTTCAGCGTGGTATGATCCAGTTCGCACTTGGTAAAAGAGCAATCCGAAAATACGCAATCGGTAAAGTCGCAATCCTCAAAAGCCTCCTCGGTGAACGACAGGTCAGCAAACCGTTCACCCTCACAATAACGCTCTGTCATAAAATTCTCCTGTCAGCGCAGTTCTTCCAGCAGAGCCGTGCAGCCTTCCAGCACATCCTGCCATGTAGCTTCAAAATCCCCGGTATACCACGGGTCGGCCACATCGCCGGGGCGGCGGGTATGATCCATCAGCAGAGACACTTTATGCTCCGGGTCGCCGCCCACAAAGCGCGCCATATTGCGCAGGTTGTTGTGATCCATGGCGATCAGGTAATCGTAGGTTTCGTAATCCCTCCGGGTCATCTGTCGGGCGGTTTTACCCTCGCAGGAGATGCCGTGCTCGGCCAGCTTCCGCCGGGCGGGCGGATAGACCGGGTTGCCGATCTCCTCGGTGCTGGTGGCGGCGGATGCGATTTCAAATTTATCAGAAAGCCCGGCTTTGGCCACCAAGTCTTTCATTGCAAATTCGGCCATTGGGCTGCGGCAAATGTTCCCATGGCAGATGAAAAGCACTTTCGTCATGTCAAAATATTTCCTTATATCGTATCATTTTGAATTTTGCACATATGCGTGCAAAATTCAGTTCTGCTTCAAGAACTCCCGCAGCACATCCTCTGGGCGGGGTGTATGGTTCGGGTACTTTTCCCGCAGCGGTGCGGCGGCACCATCCATAATGTAGGGCACACCCACAATGTCCAGCATCGACACATCGTTATAATTGTCGCCAAAAGCCATCACATCGGCAAGGGCGATGTCCGGAGTCTTGCAGATGCTGCGCACACCGATGCCCTTGTTGGCAAAGGTGGTGTCGATCCAGTACGGCCCTGCCACAGCGCAGTTCGCCTCTTTCCATCGTGGGACAAACCGTTCCGTGTAAGATTCTACGCCTTCGTGCAGATACACCGATACTTTTGTGATCTCCTCCGGCACCTCGGAAGGGTCATGGATGATTTGATAATTGTTCCCGATGAACTGAATACGCTTGAGCATTCCCAGACCCCGCTCCATCAGGTATGCAGTATTCTGGCCGGAAAGCATCACTTCGCCCTGCCCGTCGCTGCGGGTCCACAGGTCGTTGGCGATTTCTTCGGCCAATGCATGCGGCATCGGATTCTTGGCGATGCACTGTTCGTCCTTATAGATCACGCCGCCGTTTTCGCAGAGAAACACACAGCAGTCCGCCACCGGTGCAAAGAGCTTGCGCAGGCTGGTATACTGCCAACCGGATGCCGGGCAAAACAGAATGCCGCGCCGATGCAGCTCCCGTATCTGCTCAAAGATCTCGTCTTCCAGTTCCTTTTTGCCGTATTGCAGCAGCGTACCGTCAATGTCGCTGCAAATCAGTTTGATTGACATTTTCCGTCCTCATTTTTCAAGATAATTTTAGGCAATTTCCCGGCATCCAGAACACGGACGCCTTCGTCCATCAGCATCTTGGCAAAAACGCCCTGTCCGGGAATCTTTGTCCCGGAAAACGTTCCATCGTAAATTTCCTTCACGCCGCAGCTGGGGCTGCGGGATTGCAGGATGGCAAGCTCCACCCCATTTTCTTTTGCGATGGCAAGGGCCTTGGCTGCGCCCGCTCGGAACTCCCGGTCCACATTGATGCCCTCTTTGTTCGTGACAACGCCCTGCACGATTTCCGCCGGGCACCGCGGTGTGGGCAGGCCGCCTAAAACCTCCGGGCAGACCGGAACCACCTGATGCCCCCGCGCAAAATCGCAAACCGCCTGATTGTAATTGTTTCCGCCGCTGTATTTGCAGTTTTCGCCCAGCAGGCAGGCGCTGACCAGAATCTTCATTGTTGCGCGCTCCGCTTTTCAGATACTGAATCTTTTACCTATTCTACCACGCTTTTGGGCATTGAAAAAGATGATTCTGCTTTTTCCTATCCCCATACCGGGAGGTCCGCCGTAATCTTTTCTAATTCCTGTGCAAGAAACGTCAGCCTCTCCCTCAGATGGTTGTTATGCGGTGCATCTCCGTTCAGCAGATAGTCCGTTCTGACATTCAGGCAGGACGAAAGATCCTGCAGCAACTCAATCGAGCAGCAGCGGCTTCCCGTTTCAACTTTTGCAAGATGGTTCGCACTAATGTTCAGCATTATACTCAGCTGTTCCTGCGTAATTCCTTGCTTTTTCCGCAAATCGCGGATACGTCCGCCGAATTCTTTTGCATCAAATCGCATTGTTCAATCCTTTCCTTTGCGCCGGAAACACAAACAGGTCGAGACTCCTTTTCCGAGTCCCGGCCTGTTTTCAGCTTGAAAATGCACAATGACCGCGACTCGATGGAGCTGCTCTTGTGAGCAGCTCACGGAGTATTATCAGCCTTTAATAAACTCGTTTCAAAAACATCAATATGTCTTAGTTTGCAGCGCAACCATATCAAATTTTCTACGTTTTTCACAGGTCTCATTTTCACGATTCCACGCAAAAAATTGAACACTGTCAGCGTTTAACAAACGTATATAGTGTGCCTACTCATTTTATCCATCCCATTTATACACATTTCCGAACCAAAAGAACCGCATAAAGTTCTCATCAAAAAACAGGGAGTGACATCAAATCACTCCCCGTTTGCATTGATTGTATTAGAGTTTCGTCATCCAGAGCCCATGCAGATTGCAGTATGCGTAAACGGCCACCGGCTTTTCACTTCCCAGTTCAAACACCGCGTTGGGAGCCTGCCCCGGATTCAGATAGCGGATCTGCCCACCGTTCTCAGTCTCCACAAAAATCCACTGAATATAGTGAACATCCGCCATGGGGTGCTCCACCGCGCCCACTGTGACCGTGAGACGACTGCCGGAAAGCTCTGCCACCGGCAGATGCTTCTCGCCGCTGGCTTCCACCGTATTGGGAACCAGCTCTTTCATTTTCTCCCCGCAGCAGACCAGCGGAACACCTGCGTTATGGATGGTAGTGACGAGGTTGCCACAGTGATTGCAGATGTAAAACTTTGCCTTCATATCGAAATCCTCCATTGGAATGTTATCGGTGTGTTTCTTGTATCTATATGATAACATTTCCTATTTATGATTTCTGTGACTGAATCACGCAAAGCGTTTTTCTGCCGTCTTCACCCTTCCCTCTGCTCCACGATTTCCAGACTATCCCGCCCTACATGGCAGAGCAAAAACAGCACCTGCACACCTGCAGCTTTGGCCTCGGCCAGTGCCGTACCAAACTCCGGCTGTGTGCTGACATTCGGTCGCACCTCGGTGATGCCTTCCATCTGAATCACGAAAGCCACTGCACACCGATACCCTGCCTGCTGTGCCTGTGCCAGCTCGCGCAGGTGCTTCACGCCGCGCTCGGTGGGTGCATCCGGGAAATAGCCGATGCCGTCCACTTCCAGTGTACAGCCTTTGACTTCCAGCAGGTACTTCTGTTCGCCCTTTTCCATGTAAAAGTCGATGCGGGACTTGCCATAGGTGAATTCCGGCTTGATATAGTCGTAGTCCTGTTTTGCAAGCCACTCTCCTACTACCTTGTTAGGTGCCTGACTGTCCATATTGACCCAGCCGAGGCCCTGCTTGTGTACCGCCACAAGGTCGTATTTTGTTTTGCGTTTCGGGTTGTCCGACACTTCCAGCCGCACCGCAGTACCGGGCAGCAGCAGTTCCCTGCACCGCCCGGTGTTCTTGACATGGACGGTTTCCACTGCTCCATTCACTTCCACATGGGCAATAAAGCGGTTGGGACGGTCAACAAAAATGCCGTCTGCGATTTCTCTGTATTTCAATCTTTACTCCATTTTCAGTACAGGATTCGGGAGCCATGCCCATCCTGTTTACCAAGATACAGTTCCACGACCATCCTGCCGCTTTCACTGTTGCAGAGTTCTTCCTTGCAGTAGCCGCAGAGTTTTCCTTCCGCTTCCGATACGTAGCGGTGCAGCGATTCCTGCAGGTCTTTCGGGATGTTGCTCCATGGAATGACATAGCTCATGCCCGTATCCCCCACATCCACGATGCAGGCTCGTTCACTGTCCTCATCGGATAAAATCAGGTTCACCAGAAACACATCCGCAAACGGTGCCCCCTGATACTCTGCCTTTTGCCGTCTGCGCTCCGTCCGAAGCTCATCCAGCGCTTGATTCAGGTCATTCTCAGGCAGTGTGGATTTATACAGCAGGATATGCAGTTTCTGCTGCCGCTCCGCTTCCAATTGCTGTGCAGACTTTTGATGTACTTCTTTGGCTTCTGACTGTTGCGCAGTATGCTCCTGCTTGGGCTCTGGCTTAGGCTTTGACCATTCGCTGTGCTTTCCTGCATCAGCCTCTGATGCACTATGCCCTGCCGCTGTCGGCACCGACACGCTTTTGGCACCGCTTTGTGCTGCCGATGCTTTCTTCTCCGCAGAAGAAGGGCCGGTTTTCTTTGGTTTCACCGACCGCGTTGCACCTGTGCTCGTGCTTTTTGCCTCCGGCCTTGGTGTTTTCACCGCAGGAACAGCATTTTTAACATTTTCCGGTCGAACCCGTGTCTGCGTCTGCCAGAAATCGCTGCCTGTGCGCTGATAATAGGACTTTTCCGCTCGTTTCCGGCTGCTGCGCACACCATCACAGATCCACGAAAAAATCAGGTAGCGCTCCAGTGTGTTCCAAAAGCTGCTGCGCCGATGGCAGGGTTTATGCCGTCCACGGGACGCATACACAATCACTGACAAGCATCCGAAGAACAGAAATCCTGCCGCAAAACCGATCCCTGTAAACAGCTTTTTGAAAAAGCCCATCTCTCACACCTCTTCCGGTTACAGCCTTGCCTGATACACCCGCTCCGTCCGGGCATCGAAGCAGCAGAAAATCACCTGCATTGCGTAATCCGTATGTGCTTCCAACCACTGCGCCACTGTTTTGACCGCAATCTCCGTGGCATCTTCCAGCGGGTAGCCATACACGCCGGTCGAAATTGCCGGGAAGGCAATGCTGTGGACGTCATACTCTTTGGCAAGGTCCAGCGAATTGCGGTAGCAGTCCGCCAGCTGCGCAGCATCCTCTGCTGTGCCGGAATAAATCGGCCCCACTGTATGAATGATGTACTTTGCTTTCAGCCGGTAGCCCTTGGTGATTTTTGCTTCGCCGGTGCGGCAGCCGTGCAGCGTGCGGCACTCCGCCAACAGTTCCGGCCCTGCTGCCCGGTGGATGGCACCATCCACACCGCCGCCACCCAGCAGACTCCGATTGGCCGCATTCACGATGCCGTCACAGTCCAGTTTGGTAATATCACCCTGCACCACTTGAATCTGATTTTTTACTTTTTCAGAAATCATTGTAAACTCCTCACTTTTTGAGCAGTTCCAACGCTTTCTCCATAGGCACGCAATCGGCATAACAATCTGGCCAGAGGAATTCATTGTAATAGTGGTAGCTCTGCTCCCCTGTCATATACTCGTTGTCCTTCGTGGAATTTGCATAGGCAGGAACGATCATGTGCAGGCCATGCTCAAAGCCCGCTTCCACCGTTGCATTGATGCAGAAGTCCGTCATGATACCGCAGACCATCACATCTTTTTCGCCCTTTTCCGTCAGATATTCCAGCAGACCGCTTTCTTTTTTGAACGCGCTGCATACGGTTTTGACGAACCGTTTTTCAGTCAGCAGCGGCGCAAACCCGGAATAGACCTCAAATTCATCGTCTCCGATGGAAAAGCCTGTACCGGGCCCATCGTCATGCTGGACATAGACGACCTCGATTCCCTGTTCGCGGGCAGTCCGGATCAATTCCCTGATGTTGCTGACAAACTTTTCAAACGCATACAGGCGTTCATCCACGATACCTTTCTGTGTATCCACAACCATTAAAACCATGTGTAAGCCCTCCTGTTTTTCTTTGGTTTCATTCTACCATGGACCGCCGTTTTCTACAAGCAGATTCAAAAAATCCCCACAGGAAGCATATAGCCTGTGGGGATTCCTTCAGCCGCCCATGACGATCAGAATCAAAACCACGACTACCGCAATGGCGATGAGGCAGCCGCATCCGCTGCCGTCTCCGCCACCACCGCCGCCATTGTTGTGGTTTCCGCCGCCGGACGAGCCGCCGAAGTTGCGGTTGAAAGCCGTCATGTACTGGGCATAGCCCGTATCGCCTTTGCCGAAATAGCCGTAATCACCGTTTGCCATTGTATTTTCCTCCGTCTGAAGTGTGTTTTGCTTTTCTTTCTGAGCTTATTCTAACAGGAACAATGTCCTATAAATATCCCTTTCGAGAAATCTTTCCATCCTCTTCCAGCGCCTTTACCGGCAGCGCTCTGCGGCATAAGCAACGGCAAGTGGCTCTGTGTCACCGGCACGGTAAAGGCTGCCGCCTGCTGGGAACACCGGAGCAGTCATTGTGTGAGCCGTTTTCACTTTCGGTGTGAACCAGATGAAAAACCAGAGGGGTCGTTTTTATTGACTTTGACCCGGCAGAGGAGTATACTCCGTGGCAGTGAAATATTCGGCTATGACGAGAAAGAGTACCCGGAAAGAATGCCGCAGAGAGCTGCCGGATGGTGCAAGGCAGCGCAGGGCGTCCGTGGGAAGATCCTCTCCGAGCTTTCCGGCTGAATGGGCGGTGTTTCCGCCCCAGTAAGCAGGAACGGCAGGTCCCCGTTATCACGGACCGCGCATTGTTGGATGCGCACTGAGGGGCCGGGCTTTGCACCGGCAATAAGAGTGGTACCGCAGAGGATTTTATACGCCTTTGTCTCTTACGAACCGTAGGGGACAAAGGCGTTTTTGTTTGCGGGAAAGCCATTTTCCGGATGTTTCATTGCCTTTGCATCCGCAAAAATAAGTGTTCTGGAAAAAGGAGAGTTTATCATGAAAGCATTGGAAAAAGTAAGCGACTTTGTGGGTAAATACATGGCCGCCATCGTCATTGTGGTGGCAGCACTGGCGCTGCTGTTCCCCGGTCCCTTCAGCGTGGTAAAGACCGCATGGGTCAACACCCTGCTGGGCATCGTCATGTTCGGCATGGGGCTTACCCTGAAGCCGGAGGATTTCAAGGTGGTGTTCAGCCGCCCGAAAGACGTGGTCGTTGGCTGTGTGGCACAGTTCACCCTGATGCCTTTTCTGGCATGGGCACTGACCCAGGTGTTCCACCTGCCCACTGAGCTGGCTATCGGCGTCATCCTTGTGGGTACCTGCCCCGGCGGTACCTCCTCCAACGTGATGACCTACCTTTCCAAGGGTGATGTTGCACTGTCCGTTGGCATGACCGCTGTTTCCACCGTTCTGGCGCCCTTTCTCACCCCGCTGCTGACCCTGCTGTATGCCGGTCAGCGAGTGGATGTGAACCCGGTGAATATGTTCCTGTCCATCGTCAAGGTGGTGCTGGTTCCCATCGCACTGGGCTTTGTGGTCAACCACTTCTTCCACGCCTTCACCCAGAACGCCGTCCGGGTGCTGCCGCTGATCTCCACCACCGCCATCGTGCTCATCATCTGCGCCGTTGTTTCCGCAAACTCTGCCAAGATCATGACCAGCGGTCTGCTGATCCTTGCGGTGGTCGTTCTGCACAACCTGCTGGGCTACCTCACCGGCTTTGGTGTGGGCAAGCTGCTGAAGCTGGATTCCACCAAGTGCCGTGCAATCTCCATTGAGGTCGGTATGCAGAACTCCGGTCTGGCCACCTCTCTGGCTGCCGCCCACTTTGCACAGTATCCGCTGGCAACCATCCCCGGCGCTGTGTTCTCGGTGTGGCATAACATTTCCGGTGCCGTCCTCGCCAACTTCTTTGCTCGCACCGCCGAGAAGAAGGACTGATCTTATACAATAATAAGGGGCTGCTGCACAAGGTCCGTTCCCTGTGCAGCAGCCCTTTTTTGTTCAGTACAAAATTCTGGAGACGTGATGCTCCTGTTTGCCCAGATACAGCTCCACGATCATCCGTCCGTTTTCGGTATTGCAAAGCTCTTCATTGCAATAACCGCAGAGTTTTCCGTCCGCCTGTGCCACATATACTTACTGCTCTTTCCGTGGGAGACTTTTCAACTGCACCTGCTGCACAAAGGACGAAGCCCAGCGGCTGTGTGAAGATTGGCTTATAAAACAGGACCGCTGCTACATAAACTAAAAAAACCTCCGAGGAAAACTCCCAAATGGGAAGAGTCCTCGGAGGTATTCGTTTAGCGGGTGTTCTGCTGTCTGCGAGCGTCCTTCTGCACAGTTTTCTGTCCGCATCAAAGATAATTTCGGATGGTCGGAACAAGGATATTCCGATTGATCAACTTTGCGATACTGTTCATGTTGTAGTTGGTTCATTGCAGTTTCAGCTTACAACAAAAAATGAGATAGACAACCCCTTTTGGGGGTTGTCTATCTCATTTTTTGTTGGGGCTATTTTGCAACAGCCCCCCTTTTATAACAACCCTGCCTTACAGTTTGGGAGAAACGCTTAGTGCTTCAGTTCCAGCAGCGCATCGCCCTGCTTTACGGTGCCACTGGCTTTAGCCACGACAGCGGCATAGTCATCAGTATTGCAGACAATGAGCGGCGTGGTCACGGGATAGCCTTCGGCCTTAATGGCTTCCAGTTCAAAGCGGATCAACGGCTGACCTTTCTTCACCTTGTCACCCTCGTTGACAAGATATATGAAGTGCTTGCCACCCAGCTTGACCGTATCGATGCCGATGTGCATCAGCAGTTCGGCACCGTCAGCCGTGGTCATGCCCACGGCATGGTGTGTCTCAAAGGTGGAGGAGATTTCACCGTCAGCAGGTGCCACCAGTTCACCATCGGTGGGCTCAATGGCAATGCCGTCCCCCAGTGCACCGCTGGCAAAGGCTTCATCCTTCACATCGGCCAGCGGCACTACAGTGCCGTTCAGGCAGGCAGACAGCACGGTATCCTTTGCGGCTGCTGCCGGGGCTGCGGGAGCCGTTGCCGGGGCGGGTGCTGCGGTCGCCGCCGGGGTCTTAGGTGCATTTTCCAGATAATCTTCCAGCTTTGCCTTGATGACAGCCACCTTGGGGCCGTATACCACCTGCACACCGTCGCCCTTGCAGATCACGCCGGAGGCACCGGAGGCCTTGAGCACATCCTGTTTGACCAGCGCAACATCCTTGACGGTGCAGCGCAGGCGGGTGGCGCAGCAGTCCACGTCGGACAGGTTGTCGGCACCTCCCAGACCTTCTACGATCAGGGCGCTGACCGAATCATCCCCTGTGGGGGCGGTGCTGCCGGAAGCGGCGCTGCGGGCGTTCACGTCCGCACGGGTGTACAGCTTGACTTCCTCGGCATCATCGCGGCCCGGGGTCTTGTAGTCAAACTTGGAGATCATAAAGCGGAAAATGATGTAGTACAGTACAAAGTACACCGCGCCGACCACGACCACCCACACCCAGTGGGTCTTGGCGTTGCCCTGCATCACACCGAACAGCACCAGGTCGATGAGACCGCCGGAGAAGGTCATGCCCACGCCCACATTCAGAATGTGCATCAGCATGAAGGACAGACCGGCCAGCACGCAGTGCACCGCGTACATGGGCAGTGCCACAAAGATAAAGGTAAATTCCAGCGGCTCGGTGATGCCGGTGAGGAAAGCCGTCAAGGCGGCAGACAGCAGCAGGCCGCCTGCCACCTTTTTCTTTTCCGGCTTGGCGCACTGGTACATCGCCAGCGCTGCGCCGGGCAGACCGAACATCATAAAGGGGAACTTACCGGCCATGAAACGGGTAGCGCTGACCGAGAACACAGTGGTGGACTTGGAAGCCAGCTCGGCAAAGAAGATGTTCTGTGCGCCGGTCACGGTGACGCCATCGATGATGGCGGTGCCGCCCACAGCGGTCTGCCAGAACGGCATATAGAACACATGATGCAGTCCAAAGGGGATCAGCGCACGCTCCAGCAGGCCGTAAATAAAGGTGCCTGCGTAGCCGGAAGCCAGCACCAGTGCACCCAGCGCGGCAATACCGCTCTGCACCACCGGCCAGATATAGAACATGGCAATGCCGACCACCAGATACACAATAGAACTGACGATGGGCACAAAGCGTGTGCCGCCAAAGAAGGCCAGCACCTGCGGCAGCTCGATCTTATAGAACTTGTTGTGCAGCGCTGCCACGCCCAGACCGACCACGATGCCGCCGAACACACCCATTTGCAGGGTTGTGATACCCAGCATGGTGGTGGTGGAGTTGGCAGGCATCGCTTCTACGCCGCCTGCCGCATTGATCATGGCCTGAATGGCCGTATTCATAATGATATAGGCCACTGCGCCGGACAGGGCGGCCACCTCTTTTTCCTTGCGAGCCATGCCGATGGCCACGCCCATGGCGAACAGCAGCGCCAGATTGTTGAACACGGCGCTGCCAGTCTGGCTCATCACGTCCAGAATGGTGTAGATCAGGGTACCGGGGTGGATGACGCTGTTCAGGCCATAGGCCGCCAGCATGGTTTCGTTGGTGAACGAGCTGCCGATACCCAGCAGCAGGCCCGCTACAGGCAGCAGTGCAATGGGCAGCATAAAGCTACGTCCCACGCGCTGCAGCACGCCAAAGATCTTGTCTTTCATCTTCAGTTCTCCTTTTCTCAAGTTCGTATCCAGCATATATATCCACACAGGAAAGACCTGTGGAGAATCAAAAGTGAAGCAAAAGAGCTTATTTTCCCATCCGAATCCGTTTCAGATGGATCGTAAGGAACACCAGTTCCTCGTCCGAAAGCTCCTTGTGCCAGGTGTTGCGGACATACTCCGCAATGCAGCAGGCGCATTTGTAGTGTTCGCTGCAATTGCGGGCGATCAGGGCGCGGAACACTTCGTCGTGGGTATCGTTTTCCTGTTCCTGTTTTCCTTGAAATACGCGTTGCGCAAAAAAACGCAAATGCACTGTAAAGCGGCTGAAATCCAGTGCATCCCGGTCAAAATGGCAGTTGTAAAAGTATTCCACTACCTGCACGCAGCCATCCACAAAGCGGGTGACATCGTTCACCACGCTCATTGTGGTGTTGAGCTCTGCGTTGACGATGTGCAGCGCAATGAAGCCGCCCTCGTCGTCCGAAAGGTCTGCATGGCAGCGCTGGCGGATGGTGGCAAGGCACTCCATACCAAGGCGATACTCTTCCGGGTAGAATTCCCGAATGGGAGCCATCAGCGGGTTGGAAAAGCGAATCCCCTGCTCGCTGCGCTGGATGGCAAAGCTGATGTGGTCGGCTAGCGTGATGAGCAGGCTCTCGTTCAGCGGGTAGTTCACCCGACTGCGGACCATTGCCACCAGCTCATCGGTGAGCAGCAGATGCTCATACGGGATCTGTTCCAGAAGTTCCACCAACTTCTGCTGCACGGCAGGGCTGGTCATGCGGTAGCTGCGCTCCACGGTTTCAGCCTCGATTTTATAGCCCGGCTTAGCGCCAAAGCCCAGCCCGCGCCCGGTGACGATCAGCTCACAGCCCGTGGGGTCCACCACGCGCAGGATGTTGTTGTTGATCGGTTTTTTGACGGTATATTGCATTATTTCTCCTCCCCAAGTTGGAAAAGGCAATAAAAAAAGACCACTCTTGACACAGCAAACATACCGAAGGCTGAAACACGCTTTCGGCTTGTGCTATGCAGAGTTGGTCTAGCCCGCCAAACGGTAACAATCCAACGACGCTGCTCACGTACAATTTTCTTTTTTGTAAGGCACAGACAAATTAAGCACTTGAATCACAATTTATTCTATGCATGATTACAGTACCATATTCTTTGCTGTGTGTCAAGATAGAAACGGGCTTCTTTTTCGCTTTGTTAATTTTGCCCAAACTCAGGTGATTTTCTACAGCAGATTGACAAGTAGGGATATTCCTTTTTGCTTTATATGTGCAGTTGCATTCAATCGAGATCATTGCAAAGAAAGCTGTGCTCCATCTCGTAACTCATCACCTTCACAAAAAACGGTCAAGAATTGCTGCCCTATATACAAAAAAGCCGCCGAGGACACCTTTCCAACGGGAAGTTCCTCGGCGTTCTTCAGTATAATGTACCTTACTGCAATGCACAGATCACAGCCACTGTTTCAGCACATCGTTCAGCTTATTCAAATCAAGCGGTTTGGCGATATGCTCGTTCATACCGGTGTTCTTTGCCAGCTGCACGTCCTCGGCAAAGGCATTTGCCGTCATGGCAATGATGGGTACCTTTCCACGGCTGCCGGTAAGCGCACGGATCGCAGCAGTGGCTTCGTAACCATTCATGATGGGCATCTGGATGTCCATAAAAATGAGATCGTACCACTTTTCCGGCGCTTCCATCACCTTTTCGACTGCAATTTTTCCGTTTTCAGCGCTGTCGATGGTCACGCCCGTCATGCCTATGATCTCGGTTGCGATCTCACGGTTCAACTCGTTATCTTCCACAAGAAGGATCCGCTTACCCGCATAGTTTTCCTTCGCAAAGTCTTCCAGATAGTTCCGGGCGTTTTTCTCCTTCTTCCCGGATGTAAACTGCCGTAGAGTTGCCGTCAGACGGGAACGGAACAGCGGTTTTGCCATAAACGCATTCACGCCCGCCGCTCTGGCTTCTTCTTCAATCTCGCTGAAATCAAAGGAAGTCAGGATGATGATTGTGACCTCTTCTCCTACCCGTTCCCGGATTTTTCTGGCGGTTGCAATACCGTCCATTTCCGGCATCTTCCAGTCCAGAATCACCGCAAAATAGTCACTGTTGGTCTCATGACGCGCATAGCAGCGCTCTACAGCTTCCTTACCGGTCAGGACCCATTCGCCCGCTATGCCGATCTCCTGAAGGGTCGCAACGGTGCTTTCGCAGCAGGTCTTGTCATCGTCCACGACCAGTACCGGCAGATCGAGCAGTTCTTTTTCCTGTTCCTTCTCGTTCTCCTGAAGCTTCAGATAGACCGTGACCGTGATCTTCGTTCCCTTGTTGGGAGCGCTTTCGACCTGAATGTCACCATTCATCAGGTTGACGATGTTTCTTGCAATGGCCATGCCAAGACCGGTGCCCTGCACCTTGGTCGTCCGGTGATCGTCTGCCCGGCTGAAGGGCTCGAACATGATCTTCTGGAATTCCGGCGTCATACCGATGCCGTTGTCCTCGATGGAAAACTCGTAGCAGCCAAGCTCCGAGAAGCCATTCGGTTTTTCCTCAATCGTAAGGGTGATGTTTCCTCCATCCGGGGTGTACTTGACGGCGTTGCTCATCAGGTTCACAAAGACCTGCTGGATGCGCAGACTGTCGCCGCAGACGGCTTCGTGCTCAATGTGCTCAACGTGGACTTCGAGCTGATGTTTGTGCTCGTCGATTGCCGGTTTTGTGAGGGTGAGCAGGTTATCGACCAGCTCCGGCAGGCTGAAATCCTCCTCGGCAAGGCTCATTCGCCCGCTCTCGATTCTGGCCATATCCAGCACTTCATTGATCAGTCCCAACAGATGACGGCTCGATTTTGTGATCTTGCCAAGGCACTCGACCACCCTGTCCTGACTCTCGATATTCGCACCCGCAATGGCGGTCAAGCCAACGATTGCATTCATCGGTGTACGGATATCATGGGACATATTGGAGAGGAATTCCGTCTTGGCGCGGCTTGCGTTTTCCGCCGCCCGGTATGCTTCCTTCAGTGCCTTATGGGATTCGATCTCGGCCTTTTTCTCCTGTGACACATCCATCGAGGCCAACAGTGCTTTGACCAGCTTTGTGCCATTCCACTCCAGCGGAATGAAGGAAGCGATCTTATAGGTGTTCTCATCTATGGAGCAGTATTCAAATTTGTAGATGTCGTTCTCATCCTGCAAATTCTTGCGGATATTTTCCGGCAAAATCAAAGCAGCCAGTGCGTCCAGTGGTTCCAGTGTCTTATACTTTGCAACCACCTGCTCCACAAAACCATGGTATGTCCCCGTCGGCGCGTATATCATTTCACCTTGCAGATTATAGAACCGATACCGGTCATTCTCCAGATCGCAGACGACAAAGCGGTCCAGCAGATGCACCATACTCTTGATCAAAAGATCCATCGATGCGTTATCTGAGGCCATCTGCATCCGCCGTGCCGTCTCTGCTTTGGACTCTGTGATGTCCCGCAGGAAGATCATCGCATATTCCGAATCTTCGATCTCACCGCGCATGACCACATTGCTGACCCATCGTTCCTCCCCATTCAGAACGATGCGGCACTCCTGACGCAGCTCCGTCTCCAGCCCCTTTAATTTTTCCGTGATGTAGGCGCGATTATAGAAATTCGTTACAGACTTTTTGTCCTCTTCAACCACATAGTTATCCACAAAGAATCTGACCAGTCCATCCCATGTGTGGTTCTGCTCAAAGGCCGTCATCAAAGAGGGCTCCACTTTGAAAGTATCAAAGGTGTTCTTTCCCAGATTTACATAGTATTCGCAGAGGTTTGCGCTGGTAAATGCACGGTGAAATGCTGCTGCCCGCTGCGCCTGCATCCGGCTTCTTTTTTCCGCGTCAATGTTGCTGATGATTCCGGCAATTCGATTGGCCGAGCCATCCAGACGGCGTATCACCTCCGCCGATGCCCGGAACCACTGGTATTGGCCATCCTGCATTTTCAGTCGGTACTCAACATTATATTTTGTAGCATTGGTTTTGTCCGCGATCGTTTCCAAAAGCAGCTGCATTACCCGGTCATAGTCCTCCGGGTGCAGAAGGTTCGACCAAGAATCCAGTTTGTTCGGAAAATCCAGAATGTCATGATAACCAAGGATCTGCCGGAACGCATGGCTCCAGTTCACTTGAACGATCTCACCGTTTTCATTACACTCAAAATACCACAGCGCAGAATGGATGGATTCGTTGACCAGCGCAAGGTTCTCATACGCCCAGTTCATCTGTACTGACATGATCCAGATCGGTGTTCCATCCGTATCGACTGCATCTTCTTTATAGAGACGCACATAGACGGGAGAGCCATCTGCTGTAAGGATCCGGCCTTCTCCTTCGCCCTTGATCTGACGAAAGCGCGCATTGTCGAGGAATGTGGCATCTCTCTTATAGAAAAGATTCTTCAGCGAACCCTTTGTCTGCTCCATCAGGGACTCATAGCTGTGGTTCAGATTATGCAGCAACAAATCACTGACCGACAGGATCGACAATTCCGCATCATAGTACCCGGTAATGGTTCCGACACCACCATTATGATAGATTGTCTCCTGCATGGCCTGAAATGCATTTTTTCCCAGCCTTACTGTATCGGAAGTGTAGATTTCATCTGTAAGTCTTCTATCGAATTTCATTTTCATCCTCGTAAGGTTTTGATTCTGCCGCGCATTTCAATTCTGGTAGGTCTTTTACAGCCAACTGATATACTAACACACGTTCAAACTTGTACAACATAACTAGTATAGTATACTTGCGCAGCGTTTCGTTTTCAAGCACTAATTGGCATTGGTTGTGTAAAAAAGAAAGGCCAATCTGCGTGAAAATTTACGCAAGTTGATCCCTGTAAGCAAATCAGGTCGCCCAACCGCTGCACTGCCAACGCCGAAAAGAAAAAATCCCGGAACTTTCTGGTGCCATCCAGTGCCGTAGAGTTGAAAATCACATGGTTGTGGATGTGCTGCCGGTCCGCTACTACAAAGGCGTGCTTGCCCTTGGTAAAACGCATGGCAAGTTCGTAGCCCACCTTTTTTGACCGTTTACATCCTTGACACCTCCGTTCTGTTTGTGATGAAATATGTATAACTATCGTTATTTTTCTTTACAAAAATGGCTTGTCATGCTGCAATAGCCGCATCTACGGTCACCAGACAACAGGAGGAGTATCTCATGGCCAAAACTGCCGACACCATTGCCATCTATTCCCGCAAATCCCGCTACACCGGCAAGGGCGAAAGCATCGGAAATCAGATCGACCTCTGCCGCGAATATATCCGCACTCACTACGGCGATGCCGCAGCACAGCAAGCGGTCGTCTTTGAGGACGAAGGCTTTTCCGGCGGCAACCTGAACCGCCCAGACTTCAAAAAGATGATGACCGCCGCCAAAGAGCGGAAGATCCGTGCCATCGTGGTCTACCGTCTGGACCGCATCAGCCGCAACATCAGCGATTTTTCCAGCCTGATAGAAGAACTGGGACGGCTGGGCCTGACCCCTGCCCTATGCCATCCGGATCACACCATGCTTTCCCTGCCGAAAAGATGCCGAAACGCAAAAAGCCCCCGGAGAGCCTTTGGGTAGCACTGCTCCCCTGTCATATACTCATCCTGCCACAGACTACCTTTTTCTACAAGCAGAAAACGATTCTGAACCCTCTTTCCCCGTTCATATTGTATGGGAGAACGGTTTTGGAGGTGTTCCGTATGCTGTTGACCCTGCTGCAATTTTTTGCATCCAAATTCCTCGTGCTTGCGCTCCATCTGGAAGCGGGCAGTTTCCCCCGCCCGCTCAGCCCACAGGAAGAGATCCGGACTTTCGCCGCCCTGCGGGCCGGCGATTCATCCGCCCGGGAAAAGCTCATCCGCCACAATCTGCGCTTAGTGGCGCACATCGCAAAGAAATACTATGCTCTCCCCTCTGAGCAGGACGATTTGATTTCCATCGGCACCATTGGCCTGATGAAAGCCGTGGACACCTTCGACTCCACCCGCCGGGCGCGCTTCTCCACTTATGCCAGCCGGTGCATCGAAAACGAGCTCCGGATGCACTTCCGGCGGGAGCGGAAGAACGCCCCCACCCTCTCGCTTCAGGAGACTCTTGATGCCGGAAAGGAAGACTCTGCCCTCACCCTCGCCGATGTGCTGCAGGACGGCTTCTGCATGGAGGACAGCTGCGAAAAACAGGACGATGCCCAGCGCCTGCGCCGCCTCATCGAGGGGTTGCCTGCCCGGGAGCGGAAACTCATATTGTTAAGGTACGGTCTGGCGGGCCAGCCGCCGCTGACCCAGCTGGAAACGGCAAAGCTGCTCCAAATAAGCCGGAGTTACGTTTCCCGGCTTGAAACACACGCACTGGAGCTTTTGCGGGCCGGATGGGAGCAGCCTTAGCTTCCTCTTGCATTCCTCACCGAACTGTGGTACAATACTAAGGCACACGAATCGTGTGCCTTGTCGGACAGCGCCTGCTGCGTGGTTCGGCATACGGATGCGGGTCCTGTACGATGGAGCCGCAGTGAACCAGGTCAGGTGGGGAACCAAGCAGCCTTAAGCGGCGCGCCCCGTGCGTTTCAGTCAGCCTGCATCCGTATGCCGAGTTACGCAAGGCGGGGGTCAAACCCCGTCAGCGCTGTCCGATTTTTTATTACTGACGGGAGGGAAGCACCGATGTATCGCGCATTATACCGCAAATGGAGACCCCAGCGGTTTGAGGATGTCGTCGCACAGCGCGGCATCGTCACGGCGCTGCGCAACCAGGTAGCGTCGGGCCGCGTAGGCCACGCCTATCTGTTTACCGGCGTGCGCGGCACAGGCAAGACCAGCTGCGCGAAGATTTTTGCCAAGGCGGTCAACTGCCTCCACCCCAAGGGCGGCGACCCCTGCGGCGAGTGCGAGATTTGCAAGGGCATCGACAACGGCAGCATCCTCGACGTGGTGGAGATGGACGCCGCGTCCAACAACGGTGTGGACGACATCCGCGACTTGCGGGACGAGACAGCCTACACCCCCAGTGCCTGTCATTATAAGGTATACATCATCGACGAGGTACACATGCTGTCCACAGCGGCCTTCAACGCGTTACTGAAAACGCTGGAAGAGCCGCCCGCCCACGTCATCTTTATCCTCGCCACTACCGAGATCCAGAAAGTCCCGGCCACCATCCTCTCCCGCTGCCAGCGGTACGATTTCACCCGCATCGGGCCGGAAGACATCGCCCAGCGGGTCGAGTATATCGCCGGTCAGGAGGGCTTAGAGTTGACGACCGGTGGTGCAGAGCTCATCTCCCGTCTGGCTGACGGTGCCATGCGCGACGCCCTCTCGATCCTCGACACCTGCGCCGGCGTGACCTCAAAAATCGATGCCGATGTTGTCCGCCGGATGGCGGGCGTCACCGACCGGAGCTACCTGTTCCATATTTCGGATGCTCTGGAAGCGCAGGACGGCGCAGCGGCGCTGGCTCAGCTGGCCGCACTGCGGCAGCAGTCGGTGGATGTGAAGCGTCTGACGGAAGAGCTCATCGCCCACTACCGCGCCCTGATGCTGGCGGCTCTGCCCGGCGGGCAGAGCCTGCTGTCCGGTGTTTCCCCCGAAGAGGAACAGCAGTACCTCGAAAAAGGCCCTCAACTGGGCCAGCGGGAGGCCATCCGGGCCATCCGTACGCTGGGCAACGCCCTTGAGCATATGACCCGGGGCAGTGACCAGCGCATCGAGCTGGAACTGGCCCTCTTCACCCTCTCGGAGCCGCCGCAGACCGCAGCCGTCCCCGTGGCGGCAACGACTGTGCAGGCTGCCACTCCTGCTGCACCGGCCGTCCGGCCCTTTGTTGCGGCACCGATCCAGTCTGCGCCGCAGCCTTTCATGAGTACACCTGCTGCACCCGTGGAACCTATGGCCGCACCGGCAGCGGAAAAGGAACCTGCTCCTGCGCCCGTTGTAGAGTCGAAGGCCGCTGTCCCGGATATTCCGGAGTCCCCCGCGCCCGCAGACGAAGAGCTTCCACCACCGCCCGACGAGCCGCCGGTGACGGAGTCGGCCCCCCTGCCCTGGGATGAGCCGACTGCGCCGGTCACTGCGCCGGTACCGCCCGTACCGGAAGAGAGCCTGGTTGAGCCCGCTGCAACGGTCTCGCCGGCAGCACCTGCCCCGGAGTACACCGCCGACCCGGCTCTCAGCCGACCCCGCAAGGTGGCCGCAGAGGGCGTCAATCCCTTCGAGCAGTGGAGCGAGGTCGTCAAGCTTTTACAGGAGAAGGACCCGATGCTCCACAGCTATCTGCGCAAATCGAAGGCGTACTTCGATGGCACACGGGTGCTCATCGACGGCGGCAAGACCTTCCGGGACTTCATCCGTGTCAACAAGGACAGCCAGCGTCTCATCAAAAAGCTCATCGCGCAGGTGTCAGGCGTCGCGGTGCCTATCGGCCCCTACGAGCCCCGCACCGCCGCAAAGCACACCTCCAATGCCGAACAGTCACTCCATGCGCTGGAAAAGCTGGGTCTGGACGTGAGCATTGAGGACAGCGCGAAGAAACGAAAATAACCTCTCAGTCTGCTTCACAGACAGCTCCCCTACCGAGGGGAGCCTCTGGCGAAGAGGGAAAGTTTTCCGGTATGCCAAAGCCTCCCCTCGATAGGGGAGGTGGCACGGCGTCAGCCGTGACGGAGAGGTTTTCTATAAAAGCTCAATCGAACATCAAAAAGGAGAACCAATTATGAAAGCAAGAATGCCCGCAGGCTTTGGCCGCCCCGATATGAACGCCCTGATGCGTCAGGCTCAGAAGATGCAGGATGACATGAAGGCCAAGCAGGCCGAGCTGGAAGCCGCCGAGTACACCGGCAGCGCCTCCGGCGAGATGGTCACCGTGCGCATGAACGGCAAGCATGAGATCCTTGGCATCACCATCAAGCCCGAGGCCGTTGACCCCGACGACATCGAGATGCTGGAAGACCTGGTGGCCGCCGCCGTCAACGCCACCGTCAAGCAGGTGGACGAAACTGCCGAGGCCGAGATGGGCAAGCTGACCGGCGGTCTGAACATCCCCGGCCTCTAAGCGGGAGGGATACGCATGGGTTACACCGCAGCGCCGCTGGAAAAGCTTATTGAGCAGTTCAGCCAGTTCCCGGGCATCGGCCGCAAGGGCGCGACCCGGATGGCCTATCAGGTGCTGAGTATGTCGGACGCGGACGCCGCGGCACTGGCCGAGGCCATCCAGAACGCCCACACCCGGCTCCACCGCTGCCGCGTCTGCCAGAACTACACCGAGGCCGAGCTCTGCCCCATCTGTTCCAGCGCCAAGCGGGACCGCTCCACCATCTGCGTGGTCGAGACGCCCCGCGATGTGCAGGCCTTTGAGCGCACCCGGGAGTACCACGGCCTGTATCATGTCCTCCACGGCCTCATCAGCCCCATGGACGGCATCGGTGCCGAACAGCTCTCGGTAAAGGAGCTGTTGGCCCGGCTGGGCAGCGGCGAGGTGAAAGAGGTCATCATGGCCATGAACCCCACCGTCGAGGGCGAGGCCACGGCCATGTATCTGGCAAAGCTCATCAAGCCCCTGGGCATCAAGACCACTCGTCTGGCCTACGGTCTGCCTGTGGGCGGCAGCCTCGAGTACACCGATGAGACGACGCTTTATCGCGCGCTCTCCGGCCGCGACGAGCTGTAAAGAGCAGATTTTATAGAACCTTAACGATTCTTTCAAAAATCGCTCTTGAAAATCCAGCAAAATGTGATATAATGACAAGACAGCAAAGGAAAGGAGGCGCGCTTCATGGCACCTACCAAGGAATGTCCGGCGACAAAGACCATCGCCACAAACCGCGAGGCGCGTCACGAGTATTTCGTGCTCGAAGCGCTGGAAACGGGCGTCGAGCTGAAAGGTACCGAGGTCAAGAGCCTGCGTGCCGGCGGCGTCAACCTGAAAGACAGCTGGGTCGATATTGAGGACGGCGAGCTGCTGGTCAAGGGAATGCACATCACTCCCTACGACCACGGCAACATCTTCAATCAGGATCCTCTGCGGGTGCGGCGTCTGCTGGCCCACAAGACCGAGATTCGGCGTCTGCACCAGCAGTGCAAGCTGCAGGGCTACACCCTCGTTCCCCTTTCTCTCTACTTCAAGCATGGCCGCGTCAAGATGGAAGTCGGCCTGTGCAAGGGCAAAAAGCTCTACGACAAGCGTGCCGACGCCGCCAAGCGCGACGCCAAGCGCTCCATCGACCGGGCTGTGAAGTCCAACGGCAAATTCTACTAAATCTCTTTCAGGCAGCATTCCTGCCCTGAGAACACCAAGCTTTCTGCGCATGGCAACATGCGCTTTATGGGGGCGTAAAGGTTTCGACGGGGGGAGCGAGGCCTGGGCAGCGGGTAGCAGTGGAGGAACTGCTCTAAACTCCTCCAAAAAATTAACTGACAACAATAATTATCAGTTGCTCGCAGCCTGAGTGCTGCGCGTTCCGCCCACTCTTGTGTCGTGTGGGGCCGGGGCGTCCTTTAGACACAGCACCTGAACGGACCTAAGCTTTGCGGACCGGCAGGAACTCATGAAGCTACTGAAGCGTTAGCCTGACGACCGGCGTGACGCGGAGGGAATGTTGTAGATCGCCTGCACCCGGAGACACCTACGCTGAACTCTTTTCGGACATGGGTTCGACTCCCATCGCCTCCACCAAACGTGAGCCAGACGAACCCTCTGTGCTCCACCAAAGGGAAGAGCCTCACCGCTTTGCAGTGAGGCTCTTCCCTTTTCATCTTATAGCATCCTTATCCCATGAAATCAAGCAGCACGTCGATGTCCTGACTGATGGCGCGGAGATAGTCAGCTCCGCCGCGCCGGCCGTCATAGTTCCGGACGCGGCTGCTCATCTCCGTCAGGAGCTCTTCCTTCCGCACCAGAACGGGGTCTCCGATCCACTCGTCTTTCTCTATAAAGGCTTCCAGCTGCTCATATTCTTTTATGATACGGACGTTGGACAGGTTCTCCGGGAGGGTACGGGCATCGAACCAGTCCGGCTGCGCGTGAAAGTCCAAAGGCGGCAGCGGGTCCAGCGGCTCATCGGCGTCCCACACATAGGGATGCCGGTCATCTTCTTCCGGCGTCTTCTTGAAGCGTCCTACCCGGTTCTCGGCCTTGCCGACCGTCTCATAGTGGTTGAACAGCGCCTCAGCGTCATAGCCATAGAGCTCGTAGGCGTCCGAATAGCGGTCTGCATAGTCCTTGTACTGGAACGTCTCGACGCTCTCCGTCCCCGGGGTAAGGTCAAGCCAGATGCTCACCGCCTCCGCATGGGTGGGCAGAGCTGCCATGACCGTCAGGGCCAGAACGCCCGATGTGACCGCCGCAATAAATTTTCTTCGCATGATAAAACCTCCTTTTTATGAGCGGTTCATCCCAGAATCGAGAATCTCCGCACTTCTACATTGTTATTCTCCACGCCGGAGCAGTCCTGAAAGACTTTATGCCGTATCCGGCCCCGGATGGTGTTGCCGCTGACTTCCTTCGTGCTGGTGATGCCGTAGCCGAGGGAGACGTCCAGCGTATTTCCTTTCAAGGCGCTGAGCTGATAGCAGATGCGCCGCCCGTTATCGCCGCTCAAGGTGATGCGGCTGTTCTGGATGACCGTGCTGCCGTCGGCACGGTCATTGCCCCGGGCCAGCATGGGGTTCGCGCCCTTTTTCATATCGTGCTTTGCCATGCTGTCCGGCTGTCTCATGGTGATGTCGCAGTTGTCCACGACGGCGCGGGTCTTATCGCCTACCATACGGAAAATGGTCTCGCAATACTCCGCACGGACGGTGCAATCCTCCATCCGGACGTCTGTGATGCCGCTCTGCCCCAGCGTGATGAATCACACCGGGCGATGATCGGCATCCAGCCCCTCCTGTGTCTGTGTCTCATAGAAGCTGCAGCCCGAGAGGACGACATCCCGCACCGCGCCGCCCCATCCCCAGACCGCCAGCAGCTCGTCGGCACCGGACTTGTAAAATTCACAGTTCTGGAAGCAGATATTCCGGCTCTCCACCCTGTCCGTCCAGTTGCGCACCCAGATGCCGCCGGACGCGCCGGAGGTCATCTGGCGGAATACACAGCCCTCAAAACGGATATTCTCGTTGCCGCCATACAGGTCGGCGGCGCAGCGCCCCCACTCGTTGGGCTCACAGTCGAAGGTGCAGCCCACAAATTCCACATTGCGGGCGAGCATCACCCGGAGCATATAGTTGGCCTGACAGCTGTCCGCTGCCCGGAAGGTCACATTTTCCAGCCGGACGTCGTGGGCGCGGTCATCATCGGAGTCTTTCATAAGCTCCACCGCCACACGGTCCTCTCTCAGGTCAGGGTACTGAATATCACTGAGCAGGACAGCGCCGTTTCCCTGGATGGTCAGTCCGCTGGGCAGCCCGAGGCAGGAGGAGAAGCGGTAGACCGCCCCCGCCGTCAGCTCGAGAGGCCGACCGGACGCGCTGGCCTGCTGCATCGCGGCCTGCAGAGCCTGCAGGTCGTCCGCGATCCCGTCGCCCTTCGCCCCGAACTGTTCCGGCGTAACGCCGGTACTCACCGGACGAGCCGTACTGCTCTGGGCAGCAGCCGCTGTGACCGCCTGAGCCGGGGTCGCAGCCGCCGTTTCGCTCTTCTGCCCACAGCCGCACAAAAGCAGCACCGCCATGAGGACAAAGGCCAAAGCTTTTATTTTCACGTTCGAATGTTCTCCTTCTCTGCCGGGGCTTCTTATGCTTATCATACCATAAACCGCAGTCGATGTACAGCCAAAAGAGCCGCTGCCCGCAAAATGCGGCAGCGGCTCTTTTCAGCTTTTCAGTTCAACCGGATGTCAGCTCAGGACTGGCAGGCGGTGATGAGGCTCATCTTGTAGACCTCGTCGGCGTTGCAGCCACGGGACAGGTCGTTGATGGGAGCGTTCAGGCCCTGCAGGATGGGGCCGTAGGCAGCGTAGCCGCCCAGACGCTGTGCGATCTTATAGCCGATGTTGCCGGCCTCGATGCAGGGGAAGATGAAGGTGTTGGCCTGACCGGCGACCTTGCTGCCCTTGCACTTGACCTGTGCGACCTCGGGAGCAACGGCTGCGTCGAACTGCAGCTCGCCGTCAACAGCCAGCTCGGGGGCCATCTCCTGAGCCTTGATAACAGCGTCGTGGCTCAGAGCGACGGTGCCGCCCTTGCCGGAACCCTTGGTGGAGAAGCTCAGGACAGCGACCTTCGGGTCGATGCCGAACAGCTTAGCGGTCTTAGCGGTCTCGACAGCCACCTCAGCCAGCTTGGCAGAAGCAGCGACCTTGACCTCGCCGGTAGCCTTATCGACGGTATCGGTGTAGTCGATGTTGACGGCGCAGTCGCCCATAGCGATGCGCTTCAGGCCCTCTTCGCCGCAGTCACGGTCCAGAATGAAGCAGGAGCTCACCAGATGAGCGCCCTTCTTGGTCTTGACCAGCTGCAGAGCGGGACGGATGGTGTCGGCGGTGGAGTAGGTAGCGCCGCCCAGCAGGCAGTCAGCCTTGCCCATCTTGACCAGCATGGTGCCGAAGTAGTTGGACTTCTTCAGCAGAGCAGTACACTCCTCTGCGGTCTGCTTGCCCTTGCGCAGCTCGACCATGGTGTTGACCATCTCATCGAAGCCGGCGTAGTTCTCAGGGTCGATGATCTCAGCAGCGGAAATATCAAAATTGCCAGCAGCGGCAGCAGCCTTGCACTCTGCCTCGTTGCCGACCATAACAACTTTCAACACGCCCTCAGCCAGCAGCTTGCTTGCGGCCTCCAGGATGCGGGGGTCATTGCCCTCGGTAAAAACGATCGTCTTGGGGTTTGCCTTCAGCTGGGCTACCAGGGGTGCAAACATATCAGCCATTGTTGATTACCTCCGAAATTACTTTGCAATTATTCCCGGGCATCACAGATATGCCCTTCTTTTTTATTCTAGCACAGAGTCAGAAAACTTCAAGACAAATCTTGAATTTTGTGGTATATTTTAAGGAAGAAATCGTGCGATGATTTGTTAAGAAAATGTCATTTAGTTTGTGAGAGGATACCGAGCTTATGGATTGGGAAACACTGAAAACCGACTGTCTCGCCTGCCAGCGCTGTCCACTGCACACCACCCGGCACAACGTGGTGTTTGGGCAGGGCGTGGAGAATGCCGAGGTGCTCTTCGTGGGCGAAGGCCCCGGCCAGAGCGAGGACGAGCAGGGCCTGCCCTTCGTGGGACGCAGCGGCCAGCTGCTGGACAAATACCTCTTTGCCATCGACCTCGACCGTGCCTCCAACTGCTATATCGCCAACATCGTCAAGTGCCGCCCGCCCCAGAACCGCGACCCCCTGCCCGCCGAGAGCGAAGCCTGTATGCCCTGGCTGCGAGAGCAGTTCCGTCTGCTGCGGCCTAAAATCGTCGTCTGCCTGGGCCGCATCGCCGCCCAGCGGATGATACGCGCCGACTTTTCGGTGACGAAGGAGCACGGCACCTTTATTGAGAAGAACGGCATCCTCTTCATGGGGACGTTCCACCCCGCCGCCCTGCTCCGTCAGCCCCAGAACAAGCCGGAGGCTTTCGGCGACTTCGTGGCCCTGCGGGATAAAATACACGAGGTGTGCGAGCATACCTACTGATTTGTCACCCTTCACCTCATTTTTGCATACCCTATAGCAAAAGTGAGGTGTTTGAGTATGAATGCTGTACGCAGCGATTCTGTTGATTTCTTTCTGGGGACCACCACCCCCGCCGGGTTCAAGGGCTATTTTGAGCCGCTTCGGCAGGAACCGGAGATGCAGATGTATCTCATCAAAAGCGGGCCGGGCTGCGGCAAATCGACGCTGATGAAACGGCTGGCCGTCAAGGCCGAGCAGAAGGGGGAGCCTATCCAGCGCATCCACTGCGCCAGCGACCCCGACAGTCTGGACGGCGTCATCTTTCTCGACAAGCGCGCCGCCATCGTGGACGCCACCGCACCCCATGTCATGGAGCCGGACGCCCCGGGCGCAGAGGAGCAGGTGGTGAGCCTGTACCACACACTGGACGCCGACGCCCTCCACGCCCACGCCGACGAGGTGAAGCGGCTCTTCGCCCAGAACACTGCCCTGCGCAGCCGGGCCGCGCGGTATATCGCATCTGCCGGGAGCCTGCTGCTGGACAGCCGTCGGGCTGAGGCGTGCAGTGCCAACTTCGAGAAAGTCCGCCGCTACGTCAAGCGGCTCTGCGCCCGGACTCTCCCCCGCCTGCCCGAGGGGGCCTTGGCCAGCGAAGAGCTGCGGCTGCTGTCGGCCATCACTCCGAAAGGGCCGGTCTTCTACCGCGGCACCGTACAGGCACTGGCCGACCGGTATGTGGTCTTCCATGACGACTACGGCGCCGTCTCCCGCCTGCTTCTCGAGCTCATCCGGGCCGAGGCGCTGGCCCGGGGCTACCACATCATCACCTGCCCCTGCGCCATGCACCCCGACGACAAGATAGACCATCTCTTCATCCCGGCCCTTCGGCTGGCTTTCCTCACCGACAACCGATGGCACCCGGTGCAGCTGCCCGGCGTGCAAGCCGTCCGGTGTACCCGTTTCGTGGACCGGGAAAATCTGGCGGGCTACCGCGCCCGTCTCCGCTTCAACGAGCGGGCGGCAGCAGAGCTTTTGGAACAGGCCTCCGACCTGATGGCACAGGCCAAAGCCTGCCACGACGAGCTGGAGACTTACTACCGCGCCGCCGTGGACTTCGGCAAGGTGGACGAAGCTGCCGCCCAGTGCGCCGGGATGCTGGGGCTGGCGTAAGATTGGTGTCCGGATTGGGACTCTCGGTCAGGCTATCCTTCGTCCAACCTCTCAGTCTCGCATTCGCAGACAAGGCCGGGTTGCGGCACCCAGCATCCGCAGCGCTTCGCTTGCGTCTTGCTGACCGCTGCCCCAACAGCTCCTCCCTGTTTCCGCCGCTGGCGGCGGTCGTCGTTGTTGCCCCTAGTAGGGGAGCCTCTGGCGAAACTGTCCACTTTGCGGGGAATGCCAAAGCCTCTCCTACCAGGAGAGATGGCACGGCGTCAGCCGTGACGGAGAGGTTGTACAAAGACGGGCCTGCCAATTATAAATATAAAAAGTCAAAAAGGAAGTGACCCGCTATGCCTGCTTTTCGCCTGCCTGTCCGCCAGCTGGTGGAATTTTTGCTCCGCACCGGCAGCATCGACAGCCGCTTTACCGGCTTCGACCGCGCCAACGAGGGCGCACGCATCCACCGCAAGCTCCAAAAGGCCGCAGGCGAAGGCTACGCCGCCGAAGTCTTCCTCTCCGGCGAACGGGAGGTGGCGGGCATCCCCTTCACCATCGAAGGTCGGGCCGACGGCATCTTCACCGACGAGGCGGGCGTGACGGTCATCGACGAGATAAAGACCACAGCCGTCCCCGCCGACGACATCGCCGAGGACATGAACCCCTGCCACTGGGCGCAGGGAATGGTCTACGGGGCGCTGTATGGCCGTCAGCAGGGGCTGGAAAAGCTGGACGTCCGGCTCACCTACTACCAAATCGACACTGACGACATCCTCCGCTTCGTGCGGCATTTCACCCTTGAAGAGCTGGAAGCGTTTTTGCAGGATCTGCTCGAGCAGTACGCCCCCTGGGCGCAGCGTCAGCTGGCGTGGAAGGAGCAGCGGGGCGTGAGCCTTTCGGCGCTGGATTTCCCCTTTCCGGCCTACCGGCCCGGGCAGAGGGCGCTGGCAGGCGAAGTCTACCGCGCCTGCACTGCCGCACCGTCTAAAAGCGGCGTCCGGCTCTTCTGTCAGGCCCCCACCGGCATCGGCAAGACCATGAGCGTCCTCTTCCCTGCTCTGCGGGCCATCGGCACCGGCTGCGGCGAGAAGCTGTTCTACCTGACGGCCCGCAACACGACTCAGTCCGCCGCCGAGGATGCCATTGCACGGCTGCGGGCGTCTGATCCCAAGCTGGCTCTGCGCAGCGTGACCCTGACAGCCAAGGAGAAGGTCTGCCTCCACCCGGATGTCGAGGGCCATCCCGCCTGCCTGCCGGAGCTCTGCCCCTACGCAAACGGCTACTACGACCGGGTGAACACGGCCCTGAAAGCCCTTCTGGACGACGGCACCGGCCGCTTCGACCGGGCCGCGCTGGCCGACGCCGCAAAGCAGTTCACGGTCTGCCCCTTCGAGCTGGGGCTGGATCTGAGCGAATGGTGCGACGTCATCATCGGCGACTATAACTACCTCTTCGACCCCGTGGTGCATCTGCGGCGGTTCTTCGACAGCGCGGGCGACTGGCTCTTCCTCGTGGATGAGGCCCACAATCTGCCCGAGCGGGCGCGGGCCATGTACTCGGCGCGCTTCTGCAAGAGCAGCCTCACCGAGGCAAAACGCGCCCTCGGGCGGGGCAAAAGCCCCCTTAAGACAGCTCTGAGCAAGGCCGACAAAGCCTTTTTAGAGGGACGGAAAGCGGTCTCGACCCTCGCGCCCCGCCGGGGCAGCACTGCCGCCGAAGAGGACGACAGCGGCCAGACCTCACTGCTGGGATCTGCGGAGACGCCCGCCATCGAGCTGCCCGCCGCCGACTACGCTCAGGACGGCACGGTGTTCTGCAAAGAGCTTCCCTCCGCCCTGCTGGCCCCGCTGCGGGCGCTGACGGCTCCCTTGCAGGACTGGCTGGAAGACGATCCCGACGCCGAAGCCCACGCGGCCCTGCTGGATCTCTACTTTGAGGTGCAGGACATCCTGCGGGCGGCGGAACGGTACGACGAGCATTTTGCCGCCCAGCTCACCGCCCGGGGCAGTGACCTTGAATTGCAGCTGCTCTGCCTCGACCCGTCCCCCTTCGTGGACGCAAGCCTTTCGGCAGGGCGGGCGGCGGCGCTGTTCAGCGCGACGCTGACGCCGCCGGGCTACTACCGCACCGTCCTCGGCTGTCCCGAGGCCCGGGCCGTGGCGCTGGAAAGCCCCTTCCCGGCAGAAAACCTCGGGCTCTACTGTCTGCCCTCCATCTCCACCCGCTACCGCCAGCGGGACGCCAGCATCCGGCCCATCTCGGACGCTCTCGCGGCGCTGGCGTCCAGCCGGGTGGGCAACTATCTGGCCTTCTTCCCCAGCTATGCCTATCTGCGGCAGGTGTGGGAGGACTTCACCGCCCGCTACCCGGACATCGGCACACTGGTACAGGAGAGCGGTCTGGACGACGCCGGGCGGGCGGCGTTCCTCGAGCGGTTTTCGCCCTGCCCGGAGAAGACGCTTCTCGGCTTCGGGGTCATGGGCGGCATCTTCGGCGAGGGCGTGGACCTGGCGGGCGACCGGCTCATCGGCTGCGCCATCGTGGGCGTGGGCCTGCCGCAGGTGAGTCCCCGTCAGGAGATGCTGCGCCGCTACTACGACGCCCAGAACGGGGCGGGCTTCGACTACGCCTACCGCTGGCCCGGGATGAACAAAGTCCTGCAGGCCGCCGGGCGGGTCATCCGGACGCAGGAAGATAAGGGCGTGGTGCTGCTCCTCGACGACCGCTTTGCCCAGAGCGAGTACGCCCGGCTCTTCCCGAAGCATTGGAGGCATCTGGAGTATCTGAGGGATACGAAGGAGCTGAAGAAAAAGCTGGAAGATTTCTGGAAAGGCTGAACCTCTCCGTCACGGCTGACGCCGTGCCACTGCCCGGGTTGCGGCTCCCAGCGTCTGCTTCGCTGTCGCTCGCATCCTGCTGGCCGCGGCCCCAACAGCTCCTCCCTGTTTCCGCCGCTGGCGGCGGTCGTCGCCGTTGCTCCTATCGAGGGGAGCTGTCTGCGAAGCAGACTGAGAGGTTTTTCCCACATAAAAAAAGAGGCAGACTCGCATCTGCCTCTTTTTCCATGCACTTATCGCCTTGCTCTCGCCGTCTTTTTCCGCATGATGTCCCACGAGGGCATCTGGCTGCGCAGGGTATCCCACGCCGTCATCCGGACGCTCGTCCGGGTGCGCAGACCTTCGAAAGCCTCATCGAGGTACTGCATCTCAGCCACAGCATGCATCGCGTGGTCGGAGACGCAGAGACGGCCCAGCGGGGTCTTACAGAGCGCCAGGACCATGGCGTCCATCTTCCGGCGGCCGGGCGTACCGGCACGGTAGCAGTCGGTGCTCTCCTTGTCGTCCACGGGGATGTGGGCGGCTTTCAGCATCTCGCAGGCCTCCCACGCAGCGTCGAGGACCAGGTCACGCTGCTCCTTCGTCGCCTTGGAGAGATCGCCGCTGCAGGCGTAGCAGAGATAGCAGGCCGGCAGTATGAGGGCGAGGTGGCACTTGAGCCATCCGTCCATGTCGCTGACGAAGGTCAGCTTGTACTTTGCGCCCTCGAAAGCCGTCTTGACCCGGTAGCGGAAGACGCCCGAAAGGGGCGCGGTAGCCCCGCCGATGGTCATACCCACGCCGACGTGGGCGCTGACGACCTTATCGACATCCCGGTGGCCGCCGCTGCTCTGGAAGCCGAAGGCGATCTTATCCGCCGGGCGCTGCATGGCCTGCATGACCTCCACGGCGTGGGGGTCGTTGCCCACGAAGACGAAGTATTCGCTCCTGTTCTGCTTGAGGATGGGCAGCACGTCGGGCAGCTGCCCGGCCTGCATCGTCACGAAAACGAGGTCGTAGCAGTCGTCCGGGGCCAGCGTGTCGATGGTGGCCACCCGGTCCACCGTGGTGCGGCACTGCGCCCAGTGGCGGATGACGAGGCCCCTTTGGTCGAGCCTCTCCTTCCACTCGCCCCGCGCCAGCATGGTGACGACATTCTTTTTGTTCTGCAGCAGACGGTGGGCCAGCTCACAGCCCTGCACGCCTGCACCATAGACCAGTATCCTCATCTCTGCCTGCCTCCTTATATAGGCCCCACCCCGGGGCCGGAAGTCATCAGTGCTTCAAAAACGAGAAGAATCCCTTCTTCTCATACGGCTTTTCCTCTGCGCCGGTCACGGTATAGCCCGTGTCGGCAATGGCAGCCTTCAGAGCCTCGATGTCCAGCGGCTGGGCCGAGACGATGACCGTCTCTCCCTTAGTGTGGGAGGAAGTCACCTTCTCCACCTGCGCAGTCTTGCGCACCACCTCGTTGATGTGGCTCTCGCACATGCCGCACATCATGCCGTCTACTTTCAGCGTCGTCTGAACCATTGGTCAGTACCTCCTAAGGATCGTCATCCACTGGGCAGACTGCACAAGCCGCCCGTGCGTTTTTCGTCATTTTGTTAGTTTTCTCTAACTTTTTATGGGAAACAAAAGGCCGTCGGCCCCGCGCACCCCTCCGCGCCCGAGACAAAAGACCCTGTTTCTCTGTTTCCGTCTTCATCATACCACACCGGTATGGTAATTGCAAGTGCCGGTTTCTCACAGTACACGGGTGTGGTATATTTCTATCGCATCTACGTCTTTCCAGTAGAAGACGCCGTTTTCCAGAATCATATAGCTGTGGGGACTGTTTTCCTTCGGGATGTTCAGGGAGCCGGGGTTGAGGTAGACGTTCCCAGAGGTCGGAAACTCTTTTCATCTCTTTTTATTTTATCCTATCCCCTTGTCAGTGCAGGTGTAAAATGATAAAATTTTCCTGTCCGAAAATCTCATTTTGTTAGGAAGGAAAAAACATTATGGAACAAAACCATGACATGGATGAGATCGACCTCCTCGAGTTGGCGCGGCTTCTCTGGAGCCACGCATTGCAGATCGCTGCGGCCGGCATTGCGGCAGCGGTCATCTGCCTGCTGGTCTGTACCTTCGTATTGACGCCCCGCTATCAGGCCTCCGTCAATCTGATCGTCAATTCCCGGCAGGACGGCAATGCTTCCATTACCAGTGACAACATCAACTCGGCCCGGAATCTCATCGACACTTATGCAGTCATCATCAAGAGCAACATCGTCCTGAACGACGTCATCGAGCAGCTGGGTCTGGACATGACCTACCGTCAGCTGCTGGCCTGCATCTCTGTGGACGGCGTGGGCTCGACCCAGATCATGTCCATCACGGTCACCAACGAGGACCCCGCCCTGGCCGGAAAGATCGTGCAGGCCATCGCCGAGACTGCCCCCGATGTCATCGTGGACAAGGTGGAGGCCGGCTCCTGCAAGGTCGTGAGCGACGTGGAGATCACGAGCAACCCCGTCTTCCCTCAGACGAAGAAGTACGTCCTGATCGCTGCTCTCGGCGGCATTGTGGCGGCCTGCGGCATTCTGGTCCTCGACCACCTGCTCCATGACTACATCGTCGATAGCGAGGACATCCAGAAAAAGCTGGAGCTTCCTGTACTCGGCCTTATCCCGGAGGTGTAATACCATGTGGAATCCGTTCAACCGAAACACCATCTCCAACTCTTCGGCAAGCAAGCGTTCGCTTCAGCTCATCACCCAGAAGGGTATGCCGTTTGCCTACGTTGAAGCTTACAAAGCTCTGCGCACCAATCTGAACTTTCTGTCCGGTTCCGGCGATGTCCACGCTTTCGTCGTCACCAGCACGGTCCCGGAAGAGGCAAAGTCCAATGTGTCGGTCAATCTGGCGCTAGCTCTGACGGAAAGCGGCAAAAAGGTCGTCCTCGTGGACTGCGACCTCCGCAAGCCTGTCCTTCACCGCTATCTGAAGGCCGGACACAATCTGAAAGGTGTCTCCAACGTCCTGTCCCGTCAAGTGGCGCTCTCCGACGCCCTCGTCGAGCTGAAGGACATCCCCAACCTGACGTTCCTGCCGGCCGGCACCACCCCTCCCAACCCTTCTGAGCTGCTCAGCCAGCCCCAGATGCAGGAGATGGTGGACACGCTGCGCGGGAGCTATGACTTCGTCATCCTCGATGCGCCTCCCATCTCGATGGTCACGGATGCCGCCGTCATCGGCCGCATCGTGGACGGTTCTCTCTTCGTCGTCCGCTCCAAGTATGCGTCCACCGACGCCGTCAAGACAGCCCTCGAGAAGCTCCAGGATGCCGGCGTAAAAGTCCTTGGCGCCGTTCTTACCCGTTATGATGCCAAAAAATCGCTCAAGCGCTCGGATTATGGGTACGGATATTACTACTATAACAGTAATTATTCCTATGGTACTCCCCCGGATGGCATTTCAGAGTCAGCAGCCGAAAAGAGCTGCCTGACGTCAAAAAATCGGTATAACGGCAAAGAAAAGCATTCCGTACATACGGAGGATGAAACATGACAGACCTTCATTGCCACATCCTTCCTAACATTGACGATGGTGCCAAAGATGTTTCGATTTCCCTTCGTCTGCTGGAAAAAGAGTATGCAGACGGTGTGCGGAACATTGCTTTTACGAGCCACTTCAACAGTGAGTGGACGACTCCCGATGCATTCCTGCAAAAGCGTGCGGCCGCCTATGAGACACTGACAGCCGCGCTTCCGACCGGACCGGAAGCCATGCAGTTCCGCTTCAAGCTGGGCTGTGAAGTCTACTTCTCCCCCAAGCTCTGTGAGCTGGATGCCAAGGCGCTCTGCATCGGCGATACCTCTTATATGCTGGTGGAGTTTCCCACTACCCACAAGCCCCATTTCATCCGGCAGACCTTCGCCCTCCTGCAGGAGCAGGGCGTTCTGCCCCTCATCGCCCACATCGAGCGATACCCCTACGTCCTCGAAGACCCCACCCTGCTCTACAACTGGGTGGCCGCCGGAGCCTATGTCCAAATCAACGCGGGCGCACTGCTGGATTCTCCAAAACTGCGCCGGACGCTCTGCAAGTTCATCTCGTGGCAACTTGTCCACGTCATCTCGACGGACACCCACTCCCTGGACAAACGCCCGCCCCGGATGGCAGAAGCCGCTGCTGTTCTGGAAAAGGAGCTGGGCAGAGAGACTGCCTCAAAGCTTTTGCAGAACGGCGACGCACTTTTCGACGATGAGGAGCTGGATGTTTTCACTCCCCGCCGGCCCAAAAAGTTCCTGAATTTCTGGATGTGACAGGCCTGTGAGTCCCCTATCCAGCTGAGCTTCCTCTCTATGCTGGTTTTTGTGAAAAGTCATACTTTTCCCTTGACAATCCACCCGTTTCGTGGTATCCTATCGCAGGCCGGTCAGAAAGGCTCTTCCCGTACTGCCCTTTCCGGCCCGCATCCCGGTGCTGTCCGGCGGCGTCCCGTAACACCGCTTTTGCGATGCACCGTATTTCTCGGCACTTCAATAAAACCCGTGTGGATTTTTACAGCATAGATGTTTGCTACTTTTCGCCACACAATGGCCCGCTTCAAGCCGCCGTTGTGTGGCTTTTCTTGTGCGGAAATTTCAGGAAAGGAAGCTTTTGACCCCATGAATGATACTTTTATGAAGACGAAGCCGGTGTTCCCACTGCTGGTGTCGATGGCTCTGCCCAACGTCATCTCCATGCTGGTGAACTCGCTGTACAACATCGTGGACAGCCTCTTTGTGGCCCAGATCAACGAGCAGGCCATGACGGCCCTCTCCCTCGTGTTCCCCATCCAGAACTTCGTGAACGCCGTTGCCATCGGCTTCGGCATAGGCATCAACGCCCTTGTCGCCCTCTACCGGGGCGCAGGCGACTACGACAGAGCGGACGCCGCCGCCACCCACGGCATGGCCCTCTCGGTGCTCCACGGCATCCTCTGTACGCTGGCAGCTACCGCCATCATGCCCGGCTTCCTGGCCCGGTTCACCGCCGACAGCACCATCGTCTCTATGGGCGTGACCTACTCCACCATCGTCTTCCTGTTCGCTACCGTGAACATGGCCAGCCTCGCCTTTGAGAAGCTCTTCCAGGCCGTGGGCCGGATGAAGCTCACTATGATCGCCCTCATCTCGGGCTGTGTCTGCAACATCCTGCTGGACCCCGTCCTCATCTTCGGCCTCGGCCCGGTGCCTGCCATGGGCATTGCAGGCGCGGCGCTGGCTACCGGCATCGGACAGGCCACCTCTCTCGTCATCTACCTCGTGGTCTACAGCACCACCGAGTCGCCCGTCCATCTGCGCCGGAAGGCCCTGCGGCCTGACCTCTCTCTCGAAGGCCGTCTCTACGCCATCGGTGTGCCTGCCATCCTGAATCTGGCCCTGCCCTCCCTGCTGGTCACCTTCCTCAACGGCCTGCTGGCGGCCTTCTCCGAGAGCTATGTGGTGGTGCTGGGTATCTACTATAAGCTCCAGACTTTCCTCTATCTGCCCGCCAACGGCATCGTGCAGGGAATGCGCCCCCTCATCGGCTACAACTACGGTGCAAAAGAGCACGCCCGCGTGGCAAAGCTCTACCAGCTCACCCTGGGCATGAGCGCCGTCATCATGGCGGCAGGCACCGTCATCTGTATGGCCGTTTCTGCGCCCCTCATCGGCCTGTTCTCTTCCAACCCCGAGACCATCGCCATCGGCCAGACCGCCCTGCGCATCATCTGCCTCGGCTTTGTGGTGTCGGCGGTGTCCACCACCTCTTCCGGCGCGCTGGAAGGTCTGGGCAAGGGTGCGGCCTCGCTGGTCATCTCCCTCTGCCGGTACGTCATCTTCATCATGCCGCTGGCGTGGCTGCTCTGCCGCCAGCTCGGCCCCACCGGCGTCTGGCACGCCTTCTGGGTCACGGAAGTGCTGTCGGCTGTCATCGCCTTTGCGGTGTATCGGAAGAGCGTAACGAGAAATTAACCTCTCCGTCACGGCTGACGCCGTGCCACCTCCCCTATCGAGGGGAGGCCTTGGCATTCCGTAAAGCCTCGCCTCTTCGCCAGAGGCTCCCCTACTAGGGGCAACAACGACGACCGCCGCCAGTGGCGGAAACAGGGAGTCGCTGTTGGGGCAGCGGCCAGTAAGGCGCAAGCGAAGCGCTGCGGATGCTGGGTGCCGCAACCCGGCCTTGTCTGCGAAGCAGACTGAGAGGTTGGATGAAGGCACTCCTGCCCTGAAACGCAGAAAGCTCCCCATACCCTCACGGGCATGAGGAGCTTTTTCTTATTTTTTCTCTTTTTCCGGCACCAGCGCACACACCAGCCGCACCATCCACGGCAAAAACGGCAGCCAGAGCAGGGCGCAGCAGACGTTGAAGGCGGTGTGGGCGTTGGCGATTTGCCGGGAAATGATTTCCAGCTCCGGGCCTTTGGGGGAGATAAGCTCCACCAGCCGGACGAACCAGGGCAGCAGCACCGCCGCCAGCAGACTCCCGCTGAGGTTGAAGCAGCTGTGGGCCAGTGCGGCGCGGGCGGCGTCCTTCCCCTGACCGATGCAGGCCAGCAGGGCCGTGACCGTCGTGCCGATGTTGTCGCCCAGAAGGACCGGCACCGCCCCGGCAAGGCCCAGCACGCTGTGGATGCCGTCCGGCCCGGCCTGACGGGCCACGTTCTGCAGCAGCGCGATGGTGGCCGAACTGCTCTGCACCACCATGGTCATGGAGAGGCCCAGCAGGATGCCCAGAAGCGGCGACTCCTTCACCCGGGTCATCCAGTCGAGAAAGACCGCCTGCCCGGCCAGCGGCTGCAAAGCCCGGCCCAGGATGTCGATGCCCTCGAAAAGCAGTCCGAAGGAGAACACCGCCTCTCCCACGGCCCGCCAGCGGGGCCTGCAGGCCGCGAAGTCGAGGAGGAAGCCCAGAAACAGCACCGGGTACACCAGCGTCTGGACATCGAAGGCGATGAGCTGTGCCGTCATGGTGGTGCCGATGTTGATGCCGTAGATGACGGCCACCGCCCGGGGCAGTTCCAGCAGCCCGGCGCTGACGAAGCCGATGACCATCACCGTCGCCGCCGAGCTGCTTTGGAGCACCGCCGTCACGGCCAGCCCGGTGAGGACACCCAGCAGCGGCGTGGCCGTCAGCCGGGCCAGCAGCCGCTTCATGGCGTCGCCCGCCGCCCGCTGCAAGGCGCGGCTCATCCTGTCCATCCCGTAGAGGAACATCGCCAGCCCGCCGAACAGCGCAAAGAGCATCTCCATCCCCTGCTCCATCCGCACACCCCCTTGTCCGTCAGTGTATGAGGGGGCTGTCCCGGAAATGCAAAAAGAGGACATCCCAAAAAGTTGAGATGCCCTCTGAGACCCGCGCGTTATCTGATAAAGTGGCATTTTTCACACGCAGCATCGTCCAAAACCCCACTTTCTCAAGGTGATAAACTGAGGCTTGCTGATAAAGTGGGTCACTTTATCAATCAGGGTCACTTTATCAAATTGATAAAGTGACGTTTTATAATTATAGTACGTTATTTTTTGGTCACTTTCTCACATAATCTACCTCAGTAGAGCGTGTTACTTCATCAGCCCCATCGTCCATGCCCGGACCAGCAGGCCCAGCAGGACGACGGCCAGCAGCACCACGGTGAGAGCGCGGCTCTGGGTGCGCTGACGCTTCTTGCGGCGGGCCGTGGTCTGCATATTCTGGCGGCTGCGGCTGTTCCGGCCAGAAGCGTTCCGGCTGCGGCTGGATGTCCCCTTCGAGGTCGTGCGGCTTCCGCCGCTCTGGCGCTTGCGGGATGTGCTGCCGCTTTTCTGGGACTTCTGACGGCGGGGCGCTTCGTCCTCAGCCTTCTTCTGAGGCTCGATGGTCTCCGACGCGCCGCAGCGGGACAGAAAGTCCTCCGCCATCCGGTAATACTTCTCGAGGTCGCCGGTAGTCAGGGCTGTTCCCTCATAGCCCGCTTCCAGCTCCTCCACGGCCTCGTTAAACCGGATCGCCGCCTGTGCAGCTGCGGTCTTGTCGGAGGCGTGGGCGGCCTCGTTGCGGGCCATCCGCACCGCGTTGCAGGCGCGGCGGGCCGCTGCCGGGTGGGGCGTATTGCCCAGCAGGTCCAGAGGCCGGGCGGCGTCCTTTTCCGGGTCCAGCAGGATGCGCATACAGAGGGTGGTATCCAGCTGCTGCCAGCCGGTGCGGCCATTCAGCTCCGGCAGGCGCTCGTAGTAGTCGGGGCTCTCCTTCTGGCGCTGGGCCAGATGCTTCAGCAGGGCGTCCACGCTGTGAGCGCCGGGCTTTTCCTCCCAGTGCCAGCGCAGCAGCTTCCGGCTGATGTCGTCGCAGGCCGCTTTTATCTCGAACGCGGCCTGCAAAGCTTCGTCAGGCATAACTTCACTTCTCCTTTGTCCAACCTCTCAGTCTGCTCCGCAGACAAGGCCGGGTTGCGGCACCCAGCATCCGCAGCGCATTGCTTGCGTCTTGCTGGCCGCTGCCCCAACAGCGACTCCCTGTTTCCGCCACTGGCGGCGGTCGTCGTTGTTGCCCCTAGTAGGGGAGCCTCTGGCGAAAAGATAAAGCTTTTCCGCCATGCCAAGGCCTCCCCTCGATAGGGGAGGTGGCAGCGCGGCAGCGCTGACGGAGAGGTTATTCCTTAAATTAAAAGCGGAGGAAGCCTCTGCCTCCTCCGCCGTACATCCTATTTTACATCATGAACTGAGAATACACGAAGCCGCACAGGGCGATGCCCGCACACACGATGGCGGTGATAGGCGGCACCCAGCGGATGAGCGTCTCAGCGATGCTGTCACGGGGGTCTTCCTCTTCGCAGTCGTCCTCCTCGTCCAGCGGCTCTGCCTGCAGGCGGGACGGCGCGGCGGCGGGAGTCGAGGGTACCACACGGGTGCCGTACTTCTCCACCTCTTCGTCCGGCGCAAAGGACTTGGCCGGGCGCACCGGCTCCGGCTGGCGGGGCAGGACGCGGGTCGCCTCCTGCTCCGGGGCGCGGGACACCACGCGGGTCGCGTCCATCTCAGCGGCAGGCGCATAGCCGGGCGCAGGCTCCGCCGCCCGGGGCGGGATGATACGGGTGGCTTCCTCCTGCGCTGCACCCACGATACGGGTAGGCTCCTCAGCAGGCGCAGCCGGGCGTACCGGCTGGGCCGCAGGCTGCGGCTCGGGCTGGCGCACCGGGGCTTCCGGCTGCAGCAGGGTATTCAGCGCGTTCTGCAAAAGGATGCGGTCACTGCCGCACTCGGAGCAGTAGACGGTGTCCTCTTCCTTCGGGTGGAAGGCACCGCAGGCGCAGTACCAGCCGTTCTCGAAGACCTGGGGCATGAACTTCATGCCGGTGCGGTTCATCCGGGCTTCGAGGGCCTTCTGCATCTCGACGCTCAGGCGGCGGGGGGCCGGCAGGCGCACCCGCTTGATGCTCTCGAGGTGGACGACCTTCCTGCCGCTGTAGACATTGCGCAGGGTAACGTCCACGCTGGTGATGGCCTTCTGGGTGACGAAAACGGCATCGTCCATGCCGAAGCTCTCGCCGGGCTTTGCGGTAAGGTCACGGTACTCGAACTCGTCCTCACAGAGGATGACGCCGTCCACGCCCTTGCACTTGAAGTGGATCTCCAGTGCCGTCAGGGTCACGCGGGAAATGTTCTTAAAGGTCAGACAGACCGCGTGTTCGCCGCTGACTTCACCCTTGAGCAGCTCCACGCAGACGAACTGCACCGGGCTGCCCGGGGTGTAATAGTTGGCCCGTGTCCGCGCGACCGGTTCAAAATTTTCCTCCACAACACTCTCCCCTTTCTCTTGGTTTACTGGTTGGCTTCGCCTTCATCCGGCATTTCGGGGGCCGGGGCTTCCTGCGGGGCGGCATCCACTGCCTCAGCAGGTTCGGCAGGCTCCGCAGCCTCTGCAGTCTCGGCCTGTTCCACAGGCTGGACAGCGGGCTGATCCTCGGCGGGCTTTGCATCGGGGTCCTCACGCTGGGGCAGGGTCTCGCCTGCCATCACGGCGTTGAACTCCTTCTCGTTCAGCTTCTCGCGCTCCATCAGGGCCTGTGCCAGCGCATGGAGCTGATCGATATGCTCCGTCAGGGTGCGGCGGCAGGTCTCGTAAGCCTCGTCGATGATGTCCCGCATCTCGCTGTCGATCTCAGCAGCGGTGGTCTCGCTGTAGCCCTTGCCCTGACCGAGGTCGCGGCCCAGGAAGGTCTCCTCCTGAGAGGTACCGTAGACCACAGGGCCAAGGCGCTCGGAGAAGCCGTACTTGGTGATCATCTGGCGGGCGATGTTCGTCGCCTGCTGCAGGTCGTTGGACGCACCGGTGGAGATGTCGTCCAGGATAAGCTGCTCGGCTACGCGGCCGCCCAGACTGGACACGATGTCCTCGAACATCTCGCCCTTGGTGACGTAGCTGCGGTCTTTCTCGGGCAGATACATGGTGTAGCCGCCGGCCTGACCGCGGGGGATGATGGTGATCTCATGCACACGGGGGTGGTGCTTGCAGTAGAATCCCGCCACAGCGTGGCCTGCCTCGTGGTAGGCGGTGAGCTTTTTCTCTTCGGGGGTGACGACCCGGCTCTTCTTCTCGGGGCCGGCCATGACCTTCATGGAAGCCTCTTCGATGTCCTCCATCGTAATGGCCTTGCGGCTGCGGCGTGCAGCCAGCAGAGCGGCCTCGTTGACGAGGTTCTCGAGGTCAGCGCCCGCAAAGCCTGCGGTGCGCTGTGCGATGACCTTGAGGGAGACATCCGGGGCGAGGGGCTTGTTCTTGGTGTGGACTTTCAGGATCTCCTCGCGGCCCTTGACGTCGGGCAGGCCGACGTAGACCTGACGGTCGAAGCGGCCCGGGCGGAGCAGAGCCTTATCGAGGATGTCGGCGCGGTTGGTGGCCGCCATGACGATGACGCCGTCGTTGGCCTCGAAGCCGTCCATCTCGACCAGCAGCTGGTTCAGGGTCTGCTCGCGCTCGTCGTGACCGCCGCCGAGACCGGCACCGCGCTGACGGCCCACAGCATCGATCTCATCAATGAAGATGATGCAGGGCATGGTCTTTTTTGCCTTGTCGAAGAGGTCGCGCACACGGGATGCGCCGACGCCGACGTACATCTCGACGAAGTCAGAGCCGGAGATGGAGTAGAACGGCACACCGGCCTCACCGGCGCAGGCGCGGGCCAGCAGGGTCTTGCCGGTACCCGGAGGGCCGACGAGCAGCACGCCGTGAGGGATGCGTGCGCCCAGAGAGTTGAACTTGTCGGGGCTCTTGAGGAACTCCACGACCTCTTTCAGCTCCTCCTTCTCTTCGTCTTCACCGGCCACATCGGCAAAGGTGGCGGTCTTCTTGTTCTCGTGCTCGTCCTTGACCTTGGCTTTGCCGACATTCATGATGCCGCCGCCACCGCCGACGCCGCCCCGCATCATCGAGAACAGCAAAAAGCCGGTGCAGCCCAGCATCCCCAGATAGAAGATGATCTCCATCCAGGGGATGGTCTCCTTGAGGGAGGTGTAGTCGTAGGTCATGGGCGCGTCGGGATTCGCCGCGTCGTAGGACTCGATATACTTGTCCACGTTCTCGATGAAAACGTAGGCGTAGGGCAGCTTGTAGCGGACGGTGACGGTGCCGTCGTCCTCCTGCACTGCGCCGGTGGACTCCGACGAGGAGGAGAACATCCCGCTCAGCAGACCGCCGGCAGACTGCACCGTGCTCTGGGTGGAGGAGGCGTCCGGCAGGGGCAGGTCGCCTTCTTTCAGGTTCAGGGTGATGACGCTGGTGTTGCGGTCCAGCGTGAAGGCCGTGACCTGATTGTGCTCAAAGTAATGGACGACGGTGGAGTAGCTCATGGTCGAGCCGCTGGTGCTGCCCGACCCGCTGCCCATCACCGACCAGACCATCAGCACGGCGGCCAGCGCCAGTGCGAGGATGAGCGGATTGATACGAGGTCTCTTAGGTTGCAAAAGGATCAACTCCAGTTCTGGTTTTATTTCTTACTTTTCGTAGACGCTGGGTTTGAGTACGCCGATGTAGGGCAGGTTGCGGTACTTCTCGTCGTAATCGAGGCCATAGCCCACCACGAACTCGTCCGGCACCGCGAAGCCCTCGTAGTCCGGGGCGATGTCGGCCTTGCGGCGGCTGGGCTTGTCGAGGATGGTGCAGATCTTCACCGAGTTCGGGTTGCGCATCTTGAGCATCGGCACGAGGTTCGACAGGGTGATGCCGGTGTCAAGGATGTCCTCCACGATGAGCACGTCCTTGCCGGAGAGGTCGCCGTCCAGGTCCTTGATGATCTTGACGAGGCCGGTGCTGGTGGTGTTGCCGCCGCCGTAGCTGGACACCACCATGAAGTCGATGCTGCACGGGATGCTCACAGCGCGCATCAGGTCGGCCATAAAGACCACCGAGCCCTTGAGGATGGAGACGAGAACGAGGTTTCTGCCCTCATAGTCTTTGCTGATCTGAGCGCCCAGCTCAGCCACTTTCGCTTTCAGCTCCTCTTCCGAAACGAGGACCTTCAAAATATCGTCATGCATGCTCATGATTCGATTCCTCCAAAATTTTCTAGTTCCACCTGCAGCAGCTGCCCGGTGTCCGGCCCGGGAGCCAGCCCATCGGCAAAGCCCTCTCCGCAGACCCACAGCACCTGTCTGCCTGCCGCCAGCAGCGGCAGCGTGTCCCGTTCCCGGGGCGGGATGCCCGCCTCGTTCATCCATTTGCGCAGCTCCCGGTCTACCCCCCGCCCGGCCGGACGGAAGCGGTCGCCGGGCTGACGGCAGCGCAGCCGCAGAACAGGACATATCGAGTTTATTTTAGCATAATCTGCCTGATTTTTTAAGTCTTTTTTATGAACACCCTGTGTTTTTTCTTCAAAACAGGCCGAAACCACCCGGATATGCAGCTTTCTGCCGCCGGGCAGCGGATAATCGCCGCCCTCCGGCAGGGATACTTCAAATTTCGGACCGTCCGCTTTTTCGCCCTGCTGACGGGTGTTTTTATCGGCTTCCTCCCGCCAGAGCACGCCGTCCCGGGCGCAGAAGCGGACGGCGTCGGTGAGCTGCACCGCGCCGCTGCCCTTTTCCACAAGGTCGGCCAGCAGGCGGATATATTTTTCCTCCGCGTCCCGCACCGGCTCCACAAGGCTGTGGAGGGCCATGTCGAGGATGAGCGGGTCAGTCTGCCGCAAAGGCTCTGACATCCACACGGGCTGGCCGCTGCGCAGGGCGTATCCCGCCCCGCCGGGCAGACCTTTTGCGTCCGTTGCCCGGGCCGAAGCCAGCAGCGCATCCGCCTGCCGGGCGAAGTATTCGTCCGCCTTGGCGGCTTTCTCACAGAAGCGGGCCAGATTGCGCTCGGCGGCGCTGTTGACCCCGCAGAGGGCGGGCAGTGCGCCGTGGCGCAGACGGTTGCGGGCGTAGTCGTCGGCGTCGTTGGTCTCGTCGGTGACCCAGCGTTCGCCGCAGGCGCGGCAGACGGCCTCGGTGTCGGCCCTCGTCAGGCAGAGCAGAGGCCGCAGATAGCCCGGGCGGCTGGGCCGGATGCCCGCCGCGCCGTGGAGGCCGGTGCCTCTGGCCAGCCGGAACAGCAGCGTCTCGGCCTGGTCACTCCCAGTATGGGCAGTTGCGACGGCATCTATCCCGTCGGCCAGCACCCGCTCAAAGCAGGCATACCGCAGGCGGCGCGCCCAGTCCTCCCCCGCCCGGGGCTTTCCCACCTCGGCTTCCAGCTCAGCGGCATGGAACACCCGCAGCGGCAGGCCCAGCCGGGCGCAGACCTCCCGGACGAAGGCTTCGTCCCGGTCCGCCGTCTCCCCCCGCAGGCCGTGGTTGACGTGGCAGACCGTGAGGGCGATGCCCTTTTCCTCGGCCAGCGGGCGCATGAGGCAGAGCAGGGCCATGCTGTCGGCCCCGCCCGAAACAGCCAGCGCGAGATGCTTTTTGCCGTCCAGCAGCTTTTCCCGGGCGCAGAAGCCGCGCACCGTCTGTAAGATCTCTTCGTAGTTCATCAGCGTTTGAAGTCCACATCCATAAAGCGGGTGTGGGCGCCGTCCCAGCCCAGCGGCACCGTGCTGGTCTCGCCGTGACGGTTCTTTGCCACGATGCACTCGGCGGTGTCGGCGTCCACCTCCGCGCCGTCGGGGTTCTGGCTGGCGTAGTAGGAGTCGCGGTACAGGAAGAGGACGCAGTCGGCGTCCTGCTCGATGGAGCCGGAGTCGCGCAGGTCAGACAGCTGGGGGCGGTGGCTGGAGTTGTTGCCCTGCTTTTCCACCGCACGGGACAGCTGGCTCAGAGCGATGATCGGCACGTTCATCTCTTTGGCCATGATCTTGAGGTTTCGGGTGATGGAGCTGATCTCCTGCACGCGGTTCTCGCTGCGCTGGCCGCTGGTCATCAGCTGCAGATAATCGATGACGATGAGGCCCACGTTGGGGCGGGCGGGGTCCTGATTGACCCGGCGGATCTTCGCCTTCATCTCGGTGATGGTGATGCCCGAGGTGTCGTCCATATAAATCGGTGCGTCGTGCAGTTTTTCGGTGGCGAGGGCCAGATACTCCCAGTCCTCGGCCCGGAGCGCACCGGTGCGGAACGCCTGACTGTCGATTCCCGCTTCAGCGGAGAGGATGCGGTTGGTCAGCTGCTCCTTCGTCATTTCGAGGCTGAAAATGGCCACCGGCACCTTCTGCTGCATGGCCACGCGGGTAGCGATGTTCAGCGCGAAACTGGTCTTGCCCATACCGGGGCGGGCAGCGAGGATGATGAGGTCGCCGCGGCCAAGGCCGGTGAGGACGGTGTCCAGCAGCCGGAAGCCGGTGGGGATGCCCTTATACTTGTCGGCGTCGGGGCCGCTGATCTTTTGCAGATTTGTCAGCGTCTCCACCATGCTGGAAGAAAGGGGCGTCAGGGCGCTGGAATCGCGGCCGGAGCGGATCTCATAGATGCGCTGCTCGGCGTTTTCCAGCAGCAGGTCGGCGTCGGGCTCGTCGCCCGCGTCCTGCAAAATATCCTTTGCGACACCCATCAGCTGGCGCACCAGATACTTTTCCTGCACGATCTGCGCATACGCCTTGACGTTGGAGATGCTGGGGACCGTCTCGGCGAGGCCGGTCAGGTAGACTTTCGCCTCGTCGGCGCTGGGGAACACGCCGTCCGAGATGACGGCGTCCAGCAGGGTGACGAAGTCGATGGTCTGGTCGCTGGTAAAGAGGCGGAGCATCTCGGAGTAGATCTGAGCGTTCTGCCGGGTGTAGAACATCTCGGGCCGGATGATCTCGACGAGGTCGGTCAGGGTCTCGGGTTTCAGCAGCACCGCGCCCAGCACGCTCTGCTCTGCCTGCATATTGTAGGGCAGGTTGATGCCCACGCTCTCGAGGTTGAGTTCGTTATAATGTCGTTCGTTCGGCATGGTCGTTATCCTTCTGCTTTATTTATATAAATGCCGTAAAGCCAAAAAGCGCCCCCTGCCGAGAGGGGGCGCAGATAGCGGTCAAATCAGGCCTGCTCCACTTCTACCTGGACCTTGAAGGAAGCCACGACACCGACATGGAGGCGGACTTTACCGTTGAAGACGCCCGCGTCCTTGATGTCCTTGGTCTCCAGCTCGATCTTCTTCTTGTCGATGGGAGAACCGGCCAGCTGGGCCAGAGCCTCAGCGACTTCCTTGCCGGTGACCTTGCCGTGCAGACGGCCGGAGGCACCGCCCTTGGCCTTGATGACCACGGTCTTGCCCTCGAGCTTCGCGGCCACAGCCTGAGCGGCGGCCACGTTCTCAGCCTCGTGGAAGTCGGCAGCGGCCTCCTTGCCCCGTGCGATATTCACCGCGCTGGCGTCGGCCACAGCGGCCAGCTTGCGCGGGAACAGAAAGTTGCGGGCGTAGCCGTCGGAGACCTCGTGGATCTCGTCCTTCTTGCCGATGCCCTTGACGTCCTGCTTCAGAATCACTTTCATGATAGTATCCCTCACTTCTCACCGGGAAACCGGTGGATTTCTATGGTTAGTATACAGCAATCGGGCTGTTACGTCAACGCTTACGCCAGCTCCCTGCTCACGACGTCCAGCGCTACCTCGATGACCTTATCCATGTCGTAGTACTTGTACTCGCCCAGACGTCCGCCGAAGATGACCCCCGGCTCGGCGTCGGCCAGCTTCTTGTACTCGGCGTAGAGCGCGCCGTTCTTCTCGTCGTTCACCGGGTAGTAGGGCTCATCGCCGGGCTTCCACTCGGCGCTGTACTCGCGGCTGATGACGGTCTTGGGCTGGGTGCCGAACTCAAAGTGCTTGTGCTCGATGATGCGGGTGTAGGGCGTCTCGGCGTCGGTGTAGTTGACGACGGCGTTGCCCTGATAGTTGTCGGTGTCCAGCGTCTCCGTCTCAAAGCGGACGCTGCGGTACTGCAATGCGCCCAGCTTGTAGCCGAAGTAGGCGTCCACCGGGCCGGTGTAGACGACCCTGTCGGCCAGCTTGTCCAGCTCTGCCTTCTCGGCCAGATAGTCCACGCCCAAGCGCACTTCCACGCCGTCCAGCATCTTCTCCACCATGGCGGTATAGCCGCCGCTGGGGATGCCCTGATACAGGGCGTTGAAGTAGTTGTCGTCGTAGGTAAAACGGACGGGCAGTCGCTTGATGATGAAAGCGGGCAGCTCGGTGCAGGGGCGGCCCCACTGCTTGCCAGTGTATCCCTTGATGAGCTTTTCGTAGATGTCGGTGCCGACCAGGCTGATGGCCTGCTCCTCGAGGTTCTTCGGCTCCGTGATGCCGGCCTCGGCGCGCTGCTGCTCGATCTTCGCCTTCGCCTCGGCGGGGGTCACGACGCCCCACATCTTGTTGAAGGTGTTCATATTGAAGGGCAGGTTGTAGATCTCGCCGTGATAGTTGGCGACAGGGCTGTTGGTGTAGCGGTTGAACTCCGCGAACTGGTTGACGTACTGCCACACAGCCTTGTTGTTGGTGTGGAAGATGTGAGCGCCGTAGCGGTGGACGTTGATGCCCTCCACCCCTTCGGTGTAGATGTTGCCTGCGATATGAGCGCGCTTGTCGATGACGAGGCAGCGCTTGCCGGCTTTCTTGGCCTCATGGGCAAATACCGCGCCGTACAGGCCAGCGCCAACGATAAGATAATCGTACTGTTTCATCACTGTTTATCCTTTTTCTTCTGTTCGGATCCCGACTCGAGGCCGCTCTTTTTCTGGGCCTCCCGGTACTGGTCGATGGCCGTCTGGATGCGGCTGCGGGCCGCCTCCGGGGTGATATGCTTGAGCTGGGCCGCTGCCATGGTCTGATGACCGCCGCCGCCCAGAGACTCCATGATGACCTGCACATTCACCGCGCCGAGGCTGCGGGCCGAGATGTTGACGCCGCCGCCCACCTGCACGGCCACGAAGCTGGCCTCCACGTTCTGGATGGTCAGCAGGTCGTTGGCCGCCTGAGCGATGGCCACCCGGGCCTCGGGGGCCACCTCGCCGCTGACGGTGATGGCGCAGCCCCGGTACATCTGGGCTTCCGATACCAGCGTGGCCTTGGTGGTGTACTCCACCATGCTCACGTCAAAGAGCTGACGCACATGCTCCGTCTCCGCGCCGTAGCGGCGGAGGGCCGCAGCGGCCTCGAAGGTGCGCACGCCGGTGTGGAGGGTAAAGTCACGGGTGTCCAGCATGATGCCGGAGAGCAGTCCCTCGGCCTCGATGCGGTTGGGCTTGTCGTCCCGGTCGCCCACATACTGCAAGAACTCCGTGACCAGCTCACTGGCCGAGGATGCATAGGGCTCGTGGCAGACGAGGTCGGCCTTCTCGATGAAGCCGACGCCCTTGCGGTGGTGGTCGATGACGGCCACCTTGCCGCATTTTTCCAGTATCTCTCGGCTCTCCACCAGCCCCAGCTGGTATGTATCCACGACGATACAGAGCGTTCTCTGGGAAATGATGGGCAGGGCCCCCTTGGGGTCGATGAAGTCGTCCTCCTGCCCTGCCGCGATGAGGGCGTTGATGAGGCTGCCCGCCAGGGTGGCGTCACGGCGCACAGCGATGACTGCCGGCACATCGCAGATCTTGCAGATGCGCAGCACGCCCTCGGCAGAGCCGATGGCGTCCAGGTCGCTCATCCGGTGACCCATGATGACCACATGGTCAGCCTCTTTGATGAGCTTGACCAGCTGGTCGGCCACGATGCGGCTGCGCACCTTGCTGCGCTTTTCCACGCCGTGGCTGACACCGCCGTAGAAGGTAAAGCCGTCCGGGGTCATCTCGGCGGCCTGATCGCCGCCGCGCCCCTGCGCCATATCCAGCGCCTGAACGGCCATGTCCTGAGCCTCCCGCAGGGTCTTGGCCCCGCGTCCGATGCCGATGGAGATGGAGAGGTTCACGCTGGGGTCGAGGGCGCGGATCTTGTCCAGCACGTCGTAGCCGCGCTTGGCGAACTGCTCCAGCTGGCGCTCTTCCACCACAGCGATGTAGCGGCCGCTGGCCACGCGGCGCAGAAAGCCCGTGCCGCGGCCTATCATATCTTCCAGCACCCGGTTGATGCCTTCCAGCAGGCGGGCGCGCTCGCTGTCCAGCATATCGCTGAACACGTCGTCGTAGCCGTCCACGAGGAAGACCAGATAGCCCGGGCGGCTGGCCTTATATTCGGCCTCCACTTTGCGGAGGGCCGTTTCCTCATTCAGGACAAGAAGGGTCATGCTCTCGGCCTCGCCGGGGACGGTGGAGCTGTGAGCGCTCCACACGCCGTCGGCCAGATTGAGCAGCTGGCCGCTGACCTTGCGTGCCTCCTGCAGGTCGAGGCCGGGCAGCACTTTCTGCACCCGGGGGACCAGAAGGGCTTCGCCCTTCATCAGACGGGTGCGGAACTCAGTGTTGTACCACAGCACCGTCTCCCCCGACAGGAGGGCGGCGGGCTGGCTCAGCGGCTCGAGGCTGAACTGCGTCTTCGATTTTTCGAAGCTGCCGCCGCAGACCCAGCGGGCCACCCAGCTGCGCACCCGGTAGCGGAACACTCCGAACAGGGCGAACCACAGCACCGCCAGCACCACCAGCACAGGCCAGATGGCCGGGCGCTGCACCAGAAGCACCAGCACCAGCAGGGCGCAGAGCACCGCCAGCGCAGCGGTCAGCATTTCAAGAGTCCATCTTGGTTTTTGTTTCATGAAGTGTTATGCCTCCTGCGGGCAGACTCAGACCTCCATCAGGATGGGGAGGATCATGGGGCTGCGCTTGGTGCGGCGGTAGATATAGCTGCTCAGGGCCTCGCGCACCCGGGTCTTGACGCTGTTCCAGTCGCGGACGTGCTCGTCCACGCAGCGGTCAAGAGCCGTCTCCACGATGCTCTGGGCGCCGTCCATCAGGCTCTCGTTCTCCCGCACATAGACGAAGCCACGGCTCACGAGGTCGGGGCCGGCCAGAACTTTGCCGGTCTTGCTGTCCACGGTGGCCACGATGATGACGAGGCCGTCCTCAGACAGATGCTTGCGGTCCCGCAGGACGACGTTGCCCACATCGCCCACGCCGAGGCCGTCCACCATGACAGCGCCCGCCGTTACCGGCTCGCCCAGCTTCATCTCGTCCTGGCTGAGGATGATGTTGGAGCCGTTCTCGGCAATGAGGATGTTGCTGGTGGGGATGCCGAGGCTTGCCGCCGTGATGGCGTGCTTTTTCAGCTGCTTATACTCGCCGTGGACGGGCAGGAAATACTTGGGTCTGGTCAGGGTGAGCATCAGCTTCTGCTCTTCCTGACAGGCGTGGCCGGAGACATGGACGTCGTACATGCCCTCATAGATGACCTCTGCGCCCAGCAGGAGCAGACCGTTGACGATCTTGGTCACGCTCTTCTCGTTGCCGGGGATGGGCTTGGCCGAGATGATGATGAAGTCGCCGGGGCCGACGCGCACCTGACGGTGGCTGCAGGAAGCCATGCGGCTCAGGGCGCTCAGAGGCTCGCCCTGACTGCCGGTGGTCACCAGCACCACCTGTTCCGGCGGATACTGGTTTATCTCATCGATGCTGATGAGGGTGCCTTCCGGGATGTGCATATAACCAAGCTCCTGGGCCATGGCGGTATTGTTGACCATGCTGCGGCCGCTGAAGGCCACCTTGCGGCCATCCTCCACGGCGAGGTCGATGATCTGCTGGACACGGTAGATGTTGGACGCGAAGGTCGCAATGATGATGCGCTTGTTCTGCGCCCGGGCAAACAGGCTGCGGACACCGGCGGCTACCTTCTGCTCTGTGGCGGTGAAGCCGGGACGCTCCGCGTTGGTGGAGTCGCTCAGCAGAGCCAGCACACCCTTCTGGCCGTACTCAGACAGAGTAGCAAGGTCGGTGGGGCCGCAGGCCAGCGGGGTGTAGTCGATCTTGAAGTCGCCGGTCTGGATGATGGTGCCGGCCGGGCTGTCGATGGCGAAGGCCACCGCGTCCGGGATGGAGTGGTTCACATGGATAGGCTCCACGGTGAAGCAGCCCAGCTTGAGCTTCTGGCGGGGGGTGATCTCCACGAACTTGGTCTTGCCTGCCAGGCCGAACTCTTCCAGCTTATTGCGGATGAGGCCGCAGGTCAGGCGGGTGCCGTAGATGGGCAGATCGAACTTCTGCAGCAGATAGGGGATGCTGCCGATGTGGTCCTCATGGCCGTGGGTGATGAGCAGGCCCTTGATCTTATCCTTATTCTGCACCACAAAGGTGAAGTCGGGGATGACCATATCGACGCCGAACATATCGTTATCCGGGAAGACGAGGCCGCAGTCCACGATGATCATATCGCCGCAGCACTCATAGACCGTCATATTCTTGCCCACTTCGCCGAGGCCGCCCAGCGGATAGATATGGATGGGCGTTGCAGCCTCTTTGGGCTGCTGGGGGCGGCGGGGCCGACGGGTGTAGTGGGGGCGGCGGGAAGTGCGGGGGCGCTTTTCGCCGGACGCATTGGCCGGAGCGGGAGCGTGGTTCTGTTCTTTTGTCTGTGCCATCGAAAACCTCCAAAAATTCAATCAGCAAAGCACAGGTCTGCCCCGGAAGACAGCCTGCCCTGCATTAAGGGAAGCATAAAAACGCATCTGCTTCCGTCGGATGCATCGTATAGAAATCATTTTATCAGCGTTGTTTTATACCACGCTGCTGGTTCCGCAGGAAGCCTCTTGCCCATCCAGTCCATCTGTTCGATGCGACCGCGGCGCTTCGGCAGGAACGCTGTGAGCGCACCCACGGCGCGCCCCTATACGCATTTCGTTGCAACAAGTATAGTATTTCTCGCCTCTTTTGTCAATTCCAAGCTTGGGCCGGATGGTGGTAAATTATGCCCTTCCCCTTGACAGACGGGCCAAAATGGCTCTAAATAATAGGTACTACAAACATGATGCAGGAGAGACGCATGAAACAAGTCGAAGTTTACACCGACGGCGCGTGCAGCGGCAACCCCGGTCCCGGCGGCTGGGGCGCGGTGCTGCGCTACCGCTTTAACGGCAAGGTCTACGAAAAGGAGCTCAGCGGCGGCGACGCCTCCACCACCAACAACCGGATGGAGCTGACGGCCTTCATCGAGGCGCTGCGCCAGCTCAAGGAGCCCTGCGAGGTGCGGCTGTGCTCCGACAGCCAGTACGTCATCAACGGGCTGGAAAAAGGCTGGGCCAGAGGCTGGAAGCGCCGGGGCTGGAAAAAGTCCGACGGCTCCCCTGCCCTGAACCCCGACCTCTGGGAGCAGGCCCTGGAGCAGGAAGCCCGCCACAAGCTCACCTACGTCTGGGTCAAAGGCCACGCAGGCCACCCGGAGAACGAACGCTGCGACCAGCTTGCGGTCGCCCAGAGCCAGGCACATGGCGGGAGACAGGGACGATGAACGATGCTTTTCTGCCCGGGAACGGGTTTGACACCTACGAAGAACAGGACCGGGTCCTGATGGGTCTGAGCGGCAGTGTGCGCAGCGGCGTGGCCGTCCGCATCCTGCAGCAGCAGGGCTTTGCCGTAGCGGCAGCGGTCGTACGGCTGGCTGACACCCCCGAAGAACATGCCGCCGTGGACGCAGCCAAGGCTCTGGCAAAGAAGCTGGACGTGGAGTGCGTCCCCCTCAACGCCGAGGCTCTGGCCGGACAGGATACCGAAGCCGCCCGCTTCGCGGCCCTGCTCACTGCCGCCGACAAACTGGGCATCCAGTATATTGCCTCCGGCCGCTACGCCCGCATCGAGACAGACGCACAGGGCATGAGCCACCTGTTCGCCCCCGAGAGCGGCGCACCGGACGAGAGCGGAAAGCTTGCCGCCCTCCCACCCGAGGTCCTGAGCCGCCTCATCCTGCCGCTGGGCGATTTCGCCCCGGAGGACGTGGCAGAGATGGCAGCAGATTTTAAGCTCTGATACGCAAAAGATCCCCCGTGCAGTTCAGCTGCACGGGGGATTCGTTTTATTGATCAGTTCTGGGGATGCACGATGTCGCGCCAGTCGAGGTCACCGCGCTCGAGGCCGTGGATAAGGACCTCAGCGGTGGCGATGTTGGTGGCCATCGGGATGTTGTGGACATCGCACAGGCGCAGCAGAGTCATCTCATTCGGCTCGCTGGGCTTTGCGTTGATGGGGTCGCGGAAGAACAGCAGCAGATCCACTTCGTTGCAGGCGATGCGGGACGCGATCTGCTGGTCGCCGCCCTGTACGCCCGCCAGAAAGCGTTGCACCTGCAGACCGGTGGCTTCGGCGATCATCTTGCCGGTCGTACCGGTTGCCACCAATTTATGCTGGCTCAAAATCCGGCAGTACGCCGTACAGAACTGTACCATCAGCTCTTTTTTGGAGTCATGCGCAATCAGTGCAATCGTCATCGGTCAACCTCTCCTTTTCCCACGCCCCTGTCCGGGGCAATCATCTTGCACATATCATAGTATCACAGTTTCCGTCTTTTTACAACTGTTTTTCGGGCAAAAGTTCCAATTTTTCATAGATTTCTGCCAAATCCACGCACCATCGCTCAGGCGGCGGGCTGTTCTGCGGGAGCGGTGTCGTCTGCAAGGGCGTCGTTGTTTTCCACAGTCTCCGGCACAGCATCCTGCCCGTCAGCTGTCGTGTCAGCCGTCTCGCCTGCTCCTGTCTCGTCCAGCGTCAGGCTGCCGTCCTTCATGGCGTAGTAGGCGTCGAAGATGTCGGCCACGAGGTTGCCGGCGCGGGCGCCGCCTCCGCCGTACTCAATGACGATGCCGAGGGCGATCTCAGCGTCCTCTGCCGGGCCGTAGGCCACCATCATGGTGTTGGTGTAGTGCTTGCGGGTGCTGCCGACGTAGTACGTCTCGCTGCGCTGAGGGGTGCCGGTCTTGCAGGCGATGGTGACGGGGTAGTCCTTCAGGCCCGACACCGTCTCCGACACGCCGATCATGCCCTGCCGCACGAGGTCGAAGGTGTCGCCCCGGTCCTCGATGACGTCCATCACCTCGGGCTGGGTCTCCTGCAGGACTTTGCCGGTGTTGGTGTCGAGGATGGCCTTGACGAAGTGGGTGCGGTAGCGCACACCCCGGTTGGCCAGCGTGCCGGCGTAAGTCGCCAGCTGGACGGGGGTAACGACGGTATTGCCCTGACCGATAGCGGCCTGGATGTCCAGAGAAGCGGTGTAGTTGGAGTCGTTCTTTGTGGTCAGGCGGCCGGTGGCCTCATTGACCTCCACGCCGGTGCGGGTACCAAGGCCCATCTTGTAGGCGTAGGCATCGTAGACATCGCTGGTGGTGCGGCGGCCCACATCGTAGAAGAAGATGTTGCAGCTCCACTTGATGGCCGTGATGACGTCGATGTTGCCGCTGTGGCCGTGGCGGGTACACTTGGGGCGGTAACCGTCATAATAGGTATAGACACCGTTGCAGTAGACGGTGGAAAAGCGGTTGATGACGCCGGAATCCAGCGCCGCCACCGCCACCGCAGGCTTGAAGGTGGAGCCGGGGGTGTACAGGCCCTGCAAAGCGCGGTTGAGCAGGGGCAGGCCCGGGTCCGAGCTGTACTGGCTGTACTGGGTGGCGAAGAGGTTCTGGTCGTAGCTGGGGTAGTTGGAGGCGGCCAGCACACTGCCGTCCTTCGTGCTGATGACCACCACCGCACCGGCGGCAGCCTTGGCAGAACTGCTGCTGTTGTAGGTGCTGTTTATCATCTCGATGTTCTTGGCAAGCGCCTTGTCCACCGCCTGCTGGAAGGCGCTGTCGATGGTGAGCTGGACGGTATGGCCCGGCTCCGGCACGGTGGTCATAGCAGTCCCCACGATGACGCCGTCCGAGCTGCGGGTGATGGTCTCAACGCCGTCCTTGCCCCGCAGCTCGTCTTCGTAGACGGCTTCGAGGCCCGACACGCCGATCATGTCGTTCATGTTATAGCCCTTTTCCCGCAGAGGGTAGGTGGTCTGACCGTTCTCGTCGGTCACCTTCCACTTTTCGGCAGTGATCTTGCCCACACGGCCCAGCACATGGGGGATGATGTCGCCCTCATCGTAGCTGCGGGTGCTGGTCTCTACGATCTCCACACCGGGCATGGTCAGGCTGTTCTCCTTGATGGTCGCCACGGTCACTTCGCTGACATTCTCGGCCATGACGAAGTTGTTGACGTTGGAGAACGCCTGCTGCTGCATCTCGTAGTGGATGCCGCCCAGCACTCTCTGCCAGTGGAAAGGATAGCTTTCCAGCTTGTAGTCCTCCACCAGCTTTTCCATCACGTCATCGGCGGTGGCATACTGCTGTAAGCCCAGCGAGTCTTTCATGGCCGCGAGAGCCTTCTGGTCGCTGGTGCTGTCGGCCTGCGCGGTAAAGCTGTAGTGGCCCGCCGCGTCCGGCTCGCCGATGAGCAGCGAGTCGTTCCACTTTTCGCCGTGGGCTTCCAGCAGCTCCACGATGCGCTGCAGCATAGTGTCAAGGTCTTCGTCCCCCATCAGCAGCTTGCTGAGCACCACGTTGTAGCTGGTGGTGCTGGCCGCGATGCGGCGTCCGGCGCTGTCCACGATGTCGCCGCGGGCAGCGGTGACGGTAAAGTTATAATCGGTGGTGTTGGTCGCCTGCGCCTTGAAGCTGTCGCTGTTGACGAGCTGCAAAAATATCAGCCGTAGCACATACACGGCGATGAGCACCGAGGCGGCAGCGATGAGCCCAGCCATCCGGCGCACCACGATCTTGTGTTCGTCTTGATTCATCCGTTTTCCTCCCGGCAGGGTCTGGCATCATACCACGCCGTTGTCTATCTTGAATTCCGTGCTGATGCGTTGCACTGCACGGTGGAGCAGCCAGCTCACCGGGGCCGTCATCAGGGCCGACGGCAGCACGACCCAGAGAAAACGCTCCCCTGCGCCCGCATATCCCGGCATATAGTAGAAAAACAGCCAGTCCGCCGACAGCACCAGCAGGGCGCAGGTCACGGCCAGCAGCACGAAGTTGGAGGGGGTATCCTTCAGATAAAGCTGCACGACCACCGACACGCCGAAGCAGAGGAGCATCAGCTCCAGCGCCAGCATCCCCACGGTGCGGCCGGCGGTGTAGTCCCACATCAGGCCGCACACCGCGCCAAAGATGGCCCCGGCGAACTCGCCCTCTGCGGCAGACACCGCCAGACAGAGCGGCAGCAGCCAGAGCGGCTTCGCGGCCCCGAACTGGAACAGCCCCGGCATGGTCTGCAAAACCGTACACACCACCAGCAGAAGGATATAGCAGCCCCATTTCAGCCTCTGGCTGCGGCTGCGCTTGCGGCGAGATTCCATCTCCGGCCCTCCTCAGTAGTTGGTGATGATGAACACATGGCGCACCGTGCGGGGGTCTGCGCCCGGCTGGATGACGGCCAGCGTCGATTTGCCGCTGGCCTCGGGGGTCAGCTCCTTGATGACGCCCACCAGCACATCCGGCGGGAACACCCCGCCCAGACCCGTGGTGATGACCTGGTCCCCCTCTCTGCTCAGGGTGCTGCGGGCGAGGTTCGAGAGGATGCACAGGCCGTCGGCGGCGTAGTCGGCGCTGCCGGTGATGATGCCGTTGTCCCGGGTGCGGGAGACGACGCCCGCCGCATTGAAGCTGGGGTGCAGGATGGTCATGACCTTGCAGCTGGTGAGGTCGGCTTCCCGCACCACGCCCAGCAGATAGCCCTCGTCGCTGATGACGGCGTCGTTGACGGCCACACCGTCCAGTGTGCCTCTGTCCAGCGTGAAGCCCCAGAAGGAGTCCAATGGGTCGCGGCCAATGACGAAGGAGGACGTGTAGCTCATCTCCGGGTGCTGCTCCTGGATGTTGGCCAGTGCCTTGTAGGCCTCGTTCTCGGCCTTGAGCTTGTCGTAGTCCACCATCTGGGAGCGCAGAGCGGCGTTTTCCTCGCTGAGCTGCTGGTTTTCTTCCAGAATGGCGTCGATGTTGGCGTAGTTCTCCCACAGGGAGGCCACGCCGCTGCTCACCGCTGCTGCTGCCCGCTGGAACGGGGCTACGGCCACGCTCAGCAGCTCCTGCGGAGCAGCGGTCAGGCGTCCGTTCGCGCCTGCATAAGCCATGATGCCCACGAGGAAGACCGCGATGGCAATGAGTATCTTAAATTTCCATGTGTCAAAAAAATCCTTCAAGGCGGGTTCCTCCCGAATCTGCAAAAAAGCGCGGACAGCCGTGCCATCCGCGCTCAAAACTCATCTTCTGCGGCGCAGCAGCGCAAAGGTCCTCCCTCAGCGTACCGCCGCAAATGGCACAGCCGAGGCTTACATATGACCGCCGTCGGTATCCAGAACGTCGTGCAGGACATCCACATGGTCCAGCACAGCACCGGCACCCTTGGCCACGCAGTCCAGCGGGTCCTCAGCCACATGGACATCGATGCCGGTCTCACTCTCAATGAGCTTGTCGAGGCCGCGCAGCAGTGCGCCGCCGCCGGTCAGGGTGATGCCGTGGTCGATGATGTCGGCGCTCAGCTCGGGCGGGGTGCGCTCCAGAGTCTCCTTGATGGCGCTGGTGATCTTGACCAGGCACTCCAGCAGAGCCTCACGGACATCCTCCGAGTGGACGACGACGTTCTTGGGCAGGCCGTCCACGAGGTTGCGGCCCTTGATCTCGAGGGTCATCTCAGGGTCCATTGGGTAGGCAGAGCCGATCTCGATCTTGATCTGCTCGGCGGTGCGCTCACCGATGAGAAGGTTATACTTGCGCTTGATGAAGGCGATGATGGCCTGGTCGAACATATCGCCGGCCATGCGGACGCTGCGGGAAGCCACGATGCCGCCCAGAGAGATGACGGCGATCTCCGCCGTGCCGCCGCCGATGTCCACGATCATGCTGCCTGTGGGTTCGCTGATGGGCAGGCCCGCACCGATGGCAGCGGCCATGGGCTCCTCGATGACCGACACCTGACGGGCACCGGCCTTGAGGGTGGCCTCACGGACAGCCCGGCGCTCCACCTCGGTAACGCCCGAGGGGATGCAGATGACCACCCGGGGGCGGGAGAACATGCTGTTGCCGCAGGCCTTCTTGAGGAAGTTCTCCAGCATATTGGCGGTGATGTCAAAATCGGCAATGACGCCGTCCTTCAGGGGGCGGACAGCCACGATGCTGCCGGGGGTGCGGCCGATGACGGCCTTAGCCTCAGCACCCACGCAGCGCACTTCGTCACTCTTGGTGTCCACGGCCACGACAGAGGGTTCACGCATGATGATGCCCTTGCCCTTCATGTAAACGAGGGTATTGGCAGTACCGAGATCGATACCAACATCCTTTGAAAACAAACTCATATAGTCTTCTCTCCTTACGATTTTCCAGGGTCTATTCCAAAACGCAGCGCCGCCCGCTCAGACCAACGGGCAGCTCATCGCAGAATAACACGTTTTTATTATAGCCGCAAGGCGCGCTTTTCTCAAGCATTTCCGTAAACTTTTTCGAGTTTTTTCATTTTTGGCCGCCGGGGCCGCTTTTCTGTGTCCCGCATCAGAATCTGCTCAGCAGACGGGCCGTCCGGCTGACGGGCAGGCCCATGATGGTGTAGTAGTCCCCTTCCAGCTGGTCGAGCCAGAGAGCCGCGCGGCCCTGGATGGCGTAGGCACCGGCCTTGTCGTAGGGCTCCTTCGTGGCCGTGTAGGCGTCTATCTCCCCTTCCGGAATTGGGAAGAAGGTCACCTTGCAGCTGTCCACGAAGCTCTCGGTGCGTACGCCGTCCGACACGCAGACGCCGGTATGCACCTCGTGGGTCGCTCCGGACAGGGCGCGGAGCATCCGCTTTGCGTCCTCCACGCTGTGGGGCTTGCCGAAGACTTCGCCGCCCACATCCACGACGGTGTCACACCCCAGCACCACCGCGCCGGGATGGTCTTTTGCCACGGCGAGGCACTTGCCCCGGGCCAGCTTTTCCACCAGCTGGGCCGGAGTGGGTGCAGTGACTCCGCTCTCGTCGAAATCGCTGACGCAGATGGTGAAATCCATCGTGTATAAGCTCAGAAGCTCCTTCCGGCGCGGACTGCCGGAGGCTAATATCAGGTTCATGCTGTTTTCCTCTTTTTCATTCTGTCCTTGGCCGCAGGGCCCGGCATTTTACGACAGCGCAGGCTTTTTCGTCCTGCGTGGGCCTGCCCGACATGCCAAGGGTGCTTCGCACCCGGGTTGCGGCTCCCAGCGTCTGCTTCGCTCTCGCTTGCATCCTGCTGGCCGCTGCCCCAACAACTCCTCCCTGCTTCCGCCGCTGGCGGCGGTCGTCGTCGTTGCCCCCATTAGGGGAGCTGGCTGCGAAGCAGACTGAGAGGTTTATTTCCCCGTCGAGCCGAAGCCGCCCTCACCGCGGGCGGTCTCATCCAGTGCGTCGGCCTGCACGAATGCCGCCGTGTACACCGGCGCGATGCAGAGCTGGGCCACCCGCTCGCCGGGCTGGATGGTATAAGCCTCCGCGCCCAGATTGACCATCGGGACTTTCAGTTCACCGCGGTAGTCGCTGTCCACAACGCCGACGCCGTTTGCCATGCAGAGGCCGTGCTTGATGGACAGACCGCTGCGGGCGTAGACCAGCGCCACAGCGTGTGCGCCGGGCAGCTCGATGGCAAGGCCGGTAGGCACCAGCACCCGCTGCATGGGCTGGACGGTCAGCGGCTCATCCAGCACGGCGCACAGGTCGGCGGCGGCAGAGCCGGGGGTGGCGTAGGCGGGCGTCTTGGCGCGGGGGTCTAACACTTTGTATTTTACAGTGATGGGTTCCATAGTATACCTCATAAATTTATTTGCTGTTCAAGGGCAGGTGCGTCTTGGTACAACCTCTCCGTCACGCCTGCGGCGTGCCACCTCCCCTAGTAGGGGAGGCTTTGGCAGTCCTTGCAAAGTGAACAGTTTCGCCAGAGGCTCCCCTATTAGGGGAGCTGTCTGCGAAGCAGACTGAGAGGTTCAGTTCGTTCCCTTAAAGTACAATCCTCTCGTGAACTCTCCCTCAAACGGTGCGTGCTGGCGGATGCTGTCGAGGATGGCGGCGGCCTCTTCCCTGCTTTCCAGCGTGAAGTAAGCCACGCCGTAGTCCACGGTCAGTGCGCCGGGCTTGTCGCCCATATAGATGGGGACGGGATTATAAATAGTACGGACACCCAGCCCGCACCGCACCGGGAACTTCTTCGCCTTGCGGTCGGTGAGCAGGCCGGTCTTGTCGCAGTGGGCACAGTCGTGGATGTTCTGCAGCGGGCAGGCACGGGTGACCATCAGCGGCATATGGCCGTAGGTGATGACGCCGGTCGGCACAGGCTTGCCGTCACGAGTCGGCGCGATGGTGCTGATGTCGCTGTCCTTCACCTCGGGCAGGATGAGCACCGAGCGGAGGCCAAGGTCAGCATAATACTGGGCCGCGAGGTTATTGGTGACGTTGAGGCCGAAGCCGCCGGCCATGGGCAGGCCGCGGCAGAGCCGCAGGTGGGCGATGTTGCTCACCTCATAGCCCGCAAAGCCCGCGTCCTGCGTAGCCGCGATGCGGCGGGCGGTATCCTCTTCCAGTGCGCCGAACATGACGCGGGGCAGTTCGAGAAGGGTCTTCTCCCGCCACTCGCGGGGGACGCGGTCGGCCTGCGCGATGGGCAGGATGAGGTATTCCACCCCGCTGAGTGCCTGCTCCGGCACCTGCTCCCAGCGCTCGAACCGGGTGCGGAGGGTGCGGTGGGGCGGCAGAGTGCGCAGCGGCAGAGGCGGAAGCTCCACCTCATTCACCGGCCACGGGCGCAGGGTCTCCCGCTTTTTCAGCAGGGCGTCCAGTGCCTCACGGCGCAGCTCGTTGATGGCACTGCCCGGCACGAACCAGGGGCCGCCATCCATCTCCACGTCGATTTTTTCGGCAGAGAAAGGCGTGCCGCCGGTCTTGCTCAGGCTGCGGCTCAGGCTCTCGGTGGGGTCGGTGCGGGCGGGCTGAGGTTCGGCGTCGCCGTAGGCGAAGGCTTTGTTGGTGCCGTCAGTGACGGTCAGCTTCTCGCCCCCCTCTTCGATTTCAATTTTCATCTCCACCGGCACGCGGGAACGCTCCCGGCGGTACAGCTCCCGCAGGGCAGGCAGGGTCTTCCTGGTCAGCTCGGCGTCGGCCTCGCTGCGGACGCCGAACATCGTGCCGTCGATCTTTCCGTCCAGATAACCGGAGGTGAAGCCGGAGCGGCTGAACGCATTCTTCAGCAGGTCGCGGTCATAGGCACGGCCCTCGCGGCCCGCCAGACAGGCGCTGACGGCAGCAGCAACATACTCCGGCGTCCGCAGACGGCCTTCGATTTTTGCCGATGCCACGCCGATAGCCTGCAGCTTGTCCAGCTTGTCGATGACGGAGTTGTCCTTGAGGGACAGGTGGTGCAGACGGCCCGGCTTGCCCTCGGGCAGACTGTTGGCCTCGAAGGGCAGGCGGCAGGGGCCGGCGCAGGAGCCGCGGTTGCCGCTCCGTCCGCCCAGGAAAGCCGACATATAGCACTGGCCGCTGACGCACATGCAGAGTGCGCCGTGGACGAAGCACTCCGTCTCGATGCCGCAGTGCTTGGTGATGTGCTCCACCTCGGGCAGGCTCAGCTCACGGGCCAGCACGACCCGGGCAAAGCCCAGCTCTTTCAGCTCCAGTGCGCCCTGCAGGGTGTGGACGCTCATCTGGGTGGAACCGTGGCGGGGCAGCTGGGGCGCGATGTCCCCGATGAGCTTCGCCACCGCGAGGTCCTGACAGATGACGGCGTCGGCCCCGCTGGCGGCGACGGCCCGCACGGCGTCGGCCAGACCCGCCAGCTCGCCGCCGTAGACGGTGGTATTCAGCGCCACATGAACGGCCACGCCCCGGGCATGGCAGAACCGGACGGCTTCTTTCAGGCTGTCGGCATCAAAATTGCCCGCACCGGTGCGGGCGTTGAAGCCGGAAAAACCCAGATATACTGCGTCCGCGCCGCTGAATACTGCTGCGCGGAGCATTTCTTCACTGCCCACAGGGGCAAGGATCTCAATTTTTGACATAGCTCTCCCTTTAACACTTATATAATGTAGGTCACTTCTGCTGCAGCTTGGCCAGCTGCTCCCGCAGAGCGGCATTTTCCCGCTTGAGGGTCTCGTTCTCCGCCTTGACCTTATCCGCTGCCAGCTTCGCCTTGGCTGCATCGGAAATGTAGTCCTGTATCTGGCTGCGCATATTCTCGGCGCTGCCCGCGCTCTTGCGGTACTCGTCCAGATAGTCCATCGCGCAGAACACCGCCGCCTTGGTCACAGAGAGGTTGCCGTTGTTGTCCAGCAGCTTCGTGATGTCATCGTCCAGCTTCTTGGCCAGTGTGGTGATGTAGTTCTCGGTATCGGTCGTTGCAATGGCGTAGGGTGCGCCTGCAATGGTCACTCTCACTTTATTTACCATATCGTCCTCACTTTGCGCAGCACACGCCCTGCCGGGCCGGTCATTTCCGGTCATTTTCCTCCGTTTCCGGGATTTTCGGAAATCATTTCAGCCCTGACAGGAGCGCTTTGCTGCGGCTTTTTCATGTTCAGCCGAGTTTGTCCCCGAATTACCCGCCCGAACCGATGCATTTCGGGGCAAACACGGCCCTTGTCACCCTTTATTATAATATAAATAGTGCGCGAGAAAAAGTGCTATTTTTGAATTTTTGGCATATTTGTCAGAAACATTGCTATAAAAATGTCAGATACGGCAAAAATGGTCCCTTTTTCTTGCAATCCCCATCCGGAGCGATTATAATATTATTGTTATGTGTTATGCGAGGGGCGAGGGAATTAGAGGAGAGATGCCCTGTCACCGTACTAATTCAAAAAATTTAAGCATTCGTGCGGATAGGAGTTCATTTATGACTACAAAAGAATTTGCAAAAATTCTTCAGGACAAGCTCACCAGCGAATATGGTGTTGACCTGAGCGTTGCATCTCATCAGCAGATCTACCGCGCTCTGGCCCTCATCTGCCGCCAGATGATGAGCGAGAACCATAAGAAGTTCCAGTCCAAGGCCATCGGCACCGGCTCCAAGCAGGTGTACTACCTGTGCATGGAGTTCCTGATGGGCCGCAGCCTCAAGATGAGCCTGTTCAATCTGGGCCTGAATGACGCTGCCCAGAAGGCTCTGGCCGAGGCTGACATCAGCCTGGACAGCATCTACGAGGAAGAGCCGGACGCAGGTCTGGGCAACGGCGGCCTGGGCCGTCTGGCTGCCTGCTACCTGGACGGCATGGCCACCACCAGCATCTGCGGCACCGGCTACTCCATCCTGTACGAGTACGGCATCTTCAAGCAGAAGATCGTGGACGGCTGGCAGCAGGAGCGCGCCGACAACTGGCTACCCGGCGGTCAGGTCTGGCTCAAGAGCCACCCCGATCAGGCTGTGGAAGTCCGCTTCGACGGCGAGATCCACGAGAACTGGGACCATGGCTTCCACTATATCCAGCACACCAACTACAACAGCGTCATGGCCATCCCCTCTGATATGTACGTTCAGGGTTACGACGGCAAGGGCGTTGCAAAGCTGCGTCTGTGGCAGGCCAAGGCTCCTGACTTCGATATGTCCAGCTTCTCTCTGGGCAACTACAACACCGCAATGAGCAAGAACGCCAGTGCTGAGCTCATCTCCAAGGTGCTGTACCCCAACGACAACCACGTCGAAGGCAAGATCCTCCGCCTGCGCCAGCAGTACTTCCTGTCTGCTGCCTCCATCGGCGACATCGTCCAGAACCACCTGTCCACCTACGGCACCCTCGAGAACCTGCCCGACAAGGTGGCTATCCAGCTGAACGATACCCATCCGACCCTCGCCATCCCCGAGATGATGCGCATCCTGCTGGATGAGTGCGGCTTCGGCTGGGACAAGAGCTTCAACATCTGCCAGAAGGTCTTCTCCTACACCAACCACACCGTCATGGCCGAGGCTCTGGAGAAGTGGAACGTGGACATCTTCAAGATGACCCTGCCCCGCATCTACCAGATCGTGGTCGAGATGGACCGCCGCGCCCGCGAGAAGCTGGAAGCAGCCTTCCCCGGCGACCAGGGCAAGATCAACTATATGGCCCTCATCGGCGACAATCAGGTGCGCATGGCCAACATCTGCGCCTACACCGCCAACAGCATCAACGGCGTCTCCAAGCTCCACAGTGAGATCATCAAGGAGAGCGTCTTCCACGACTACTACCTGTTCAAGCCTCAGGCTTTCAAGAACGTGACCAACGGCATCGCTTACCGCCGCTGGCTGCTGGCCTCCAACCCCGAGCTGTGCAAGCTGCTGGACGAGACCATCGGCACCGGCTACAAGCACGACGCCGCCGACCTGTCCAAGCTGAACAAGTTCGCTGAAGACAAGACCGTCCTGAAGCGCCTGAATGAGATCAAGCTGGACAACAAGAAGAACTTTGCCGCTTACCTCGAGAAGAGCACCGGTCAGGTCATCGATCCCAACTCCATCTTCGACTGCCAAGTCAAGCGTATGCACGAGTACAAGCGCCAGCACCTGAATGCGCTGAACATCGCTGCTCAGTACCTGTACCTGAAGGAGAACCCCAACGCCGACTTCATCCCCAAGACCTATATCTTCGGCGCAAAGGCTGCCCCCGGCTACTATATGGCCAAGCAGATGATCCGCATGATCTGCAAGCTGGGCGACCTCATCAACAACGACCCCGCTGTCCGCGAGAAGCTGCGCGTGGTCTATCTGGAAGAGTACTGTGTCTCCCTGAGCGAGCACCTGATGCCCGCAGCCGAGGTCTCTGAGCAGATCTCTCTGGCAGGCACCGAGGCTTCCGGTACCGGCAACATGAAGTTCATGCTGAACGGCGCCATCACGCTGGGTACTCTGGACGGCGCAAACGTCGAGATCGCCGACGCCGCCGGCAAGGAGAATGAGCTCATCTTCGGTATGCTGACCCCCGAGGTCAACAACCTCAAGCAGGTGGGCTACCATCCCAACGCCTTCATCACGGGCGACGACGTTGCAAACGCCGCTCTGAACTTCCTGGAGCGCGGCTGGAACGGCGAGAACTTCCACGAAGTCACCGAGAACCTGCGCAGCAGCGACCCCTATATGGTCATGGCCGACTTCAAGGACTACCGCCGTGCTCAGGCCGACCTGCAGCGCCTGTACGCTGACCGTGAGCATTGGGCTAAGATGAGCCTGAAGAACATCGCCAACAGCGGCATCTTCAGCGCTGACCGTGCCGTTCTGGACTACGCACGCGACATCTGGCACGCTTCTGCTGTGAAATAAACCTCTCCGTCAGCGCTGACGCGCTGCCACCTCCCCTATCGAGGGGAGGCCTTGGCATATCGGAAAGCCTCACCTCTTCGCCAGAGGCTCCCCTCGGTAGGGGAGCTGTCGAGCGAATGCGAGACTGAGAGGTTATCCCTTTAATAATAACGCAACGCCCCGTGGCATCGCTGCCCGGGGCTTTTTTTGAGAAAGGACGATCCTTTTTGCCTTGTCTGTTCAATAGTTTCGACCCCTACTTCAAGCAGCCCTTCGGTGCGGTGCGCGCCGGTCAGAGTGTGCATTTGTCCCTCTGTATCCCGGAGGAGCTTGGCTATGTAGACCCTCATCTCGTCCTACAAAAAGAGGGCAAATACGATGTCCCCGTCCACTACCGGATGAAGTTTGACGGCCAGACGCCCCATCAGAACCACTTCTCGGTGGACGTCACCCTCAACGACGTGGGCCTCTACTTCTACTATTTTGACCTCTACACCGACTTCCGCCGCATCGTGCGCGGGCCGGACAACTGCGGCGTTGTGAGCTGGCAGGAGGGCGAGAGCTGGCAGATCACCGTGTATGAGGCCGATTTCGAGACGCCCGCCCCCATCAAGGGCAAGGTCTTCTACCAGATCTTCCCCGACCGCTTCTGCGAGGGCGTGGAGAACAAGCCCATGCCTTTCTCCGACCGGCTCTATCAGGCCGACAAGCACGCCGAGCCCTTCTGGCAACCCAATGAGGTGGGCGGCCACCTGAACGAGGACTATTTCGGCGGCGACCTCAAGGGCATCCAGATGAAGCTGCCCTACCTCCGCGAGATGGGCGTGGATTACCTTTACCTGAACCCCATCTTTGAGGCCCACTCCAACCACCGCTACAACACCGCCGACTACCTCAATGTAGACCCCCTGCTGGGTACCAACGAGGATTTCGAGGCCCTCTGCGCCGAGGCCAGGAAGTACGGCATCGGCATCGTGCTGGACGGTGTGTTCAGCCACACCGGCTCCGACAGCCGCTATTTCAACCGCGAGGGCCGCTACGGCGAGGGCGGTGCCTATCGTGACCCCAACTCCCCCTACCGCAGCTGGTACGATTTCGATTCCAAGTATAAGGGCGGCTACCGCAGCTGGTGGGGCTTCGAGACCCTGCCCGAAGTCAACGAAGAAACGCCATCCTACGTCGAATTTATCACCGGCGAGGGCGGTGTCATCGACACCTGGCTCCGCCGGGGTGCAGCAGGCTTCCGTCTGGACGTGGCCGACGAGCTGCCCGACGAATTTATTGAAAAAGTGCGCACCGCCGTCAAGCGGGTCGGCCCGGATAAGTTCCTTCTGGGCGAAGTGTGGGAGGACGCCACCACCAAGTTCGGCTTCGACAAGCACCGCACCTACCTGCTGGGCAAGGGCCTCGACAGCGTGATGAACTACCCCTTCAAGAACGCCGTCCTCGGCTTCGTCTGCGGACGGGACGCCGGCCAGACCATGACCGACATCCTCTCCATCTGCGAGCACTACCCCGCCCCGGCCCTCGATACGGCCCTGAACTTCCTCTCCACCCACGACACCGAGCGCGCACTGACCGTCATTGCCGACGAGCCTGCCAATGGCCGGGGCCGCGAGTGGCAGAGCGGCCGCTGTGTCACCGGCGACGCCTACGAGGAAGGAATGCTCAAGCTGCGGATGGCTTACGCCATCATCTACACTCTGCCCGGCGTCCCCTGCCTCTACTACGGCGACGAGATCGGGATGCAGGGCTATCGCGACCCCTTCAACCGCGGCTTCTACTGCTGGGACAGCCACGAAGAGCGGCTGAAGCCTGTTCTGGCACAGCTGGCACAGCTCCGCCACACCTGCGAGGCCTTCCGCACCGGAGAGCTTCGTGTCCTGCGGGCGGAGGGCGGCGTCCTCCACTACCAGCGCATCGGCGAGTTTGAGGCGGCAGAGATCATCGTCAACCGCACCGAGCATATCATCGTAGAGCCGCTGGCCTCCGGCAAGCACACCGAGGTGAACCCCATGGGCTTCACCATCGTGGTGGAAGAGGTCGGCCACAACCCGAACCACAGCTACTACGACTATAAGTGACCCCCACCTCCCTGCCCTGCCTGCGGCATCCCGCCCGGCGTGAACAGGGGGTTATTCATAATCTGTCTCTGTACTTTTCAGACGTTTTGCTCTATAATGGGGAAAAAGGAGGGAGAACTCATGTCTGTTGACCCCATTTTCTGGTTGCTAGCCGCCATCGGCTTCGTCGTTCTCGAGGCCATGACCCTGAATCTCGTCTCCATCTGGTTTGCCGTGGGCAGCGCCGCAGCCCTGCTGAGCTGTCTGGTCACCGGCTCCTTCCGGGTGCAGGCGGTGGTGTTCATCGCCGTCAGCACCCTCTGCCTGCTGGCCCTCAAGCCCCTGTGCAGCCGGCTGCGCAAGCCGCCCACGGCAACGAACGGCGACCGCGCCCTTGGCCGGGAGGCCATCGCGCTTACCTCCGTCTCCGCCGAGGCCACCGGCCGTGTCCGGCTGGACGGCGTGGACTGGAACGCCCGCTGCGCCACCCCCGGCGACACCCTGACCCCGGGCCAGAGCTGCCGGGTGGCAGAGATTCACAGCACCCTGCTCATCGTGGAGCCTGTCCTGACCGAGACCGCCCGCCGGGCGGCTCACTGATATGAAAGGAGCGTCCCTATGCCTATCATGCTGTTCCTTATCCTCATCCTCATCTTTGTTATCCTGCTGGTGGTCGTCACCAACATCGTCATCGTGCCGCAGTCCATGGTCTACGTCGTGGAGCGTCTGGGCAGCTACTCCGAGACATGGAGCGCCGGTCTCCACGTCAAGATCCCGTTCCTCGAGCGGGTGGCGAAGAAAGTCAGCCTGAAAGAGCAGGTCGCCGACTTTCCCCCTCAGCCGGTCATCACCCGCGATAACGTCACCATGCAGATCGATACGGTGGTCTTCTTCCAGGTGATGGATGCCAAGCTCTACACTTACGGCGTCAACCAGCCCATCGCGGCCATCGAGAGCCTGTCGGCCACCACCCTGCGCAACATCATCGGCGAGATGGAGCTGGACCACACCCTCACCAGCCGCGACACCATCAACAGCAAGATCACGGCCATCCTTGATGAAGCCACCGACAAGTGGGGCATCAAGGTCAACCGTGTTGAGGTCAAGAATATCATCCCGCCGCGCGAGATCCAGGAGGCCATGGAAAAGCAGATGAAGGCAGAGCGCGAGAAGCGCGCCGTCATCCTGAAAGCAGACGGTGAAAAGCAGGCCGCCATTACTGCCGCCGAGGGCGAAAAGGAATCCGCCATCCTCCGCGCCGACGCCGTCAAACAGCAGCGCATCCTTGAGGCCGAGGGCGAGGCGCAGGCCATCCTCGCCGTCCAGAAGGCCAACGCCGACGCCATCCGCCTGCTGAACGAAGCCATGCCCACCGATAAGGTCCTTGCCCTGCGCAGTCTGGAAGCGCTGGCCAAGGTCGCCAACGGCAAGGCCACCAAGATCATCATCCCTTCCGATTTGCAAAATCTGGGCGGCGTCGTCCCCAGCATCAAAGAGCTGATGACCGACCCCAAAGACGCAGAATAAGAGGTTTCTCCTATGATTTACGATACCCTGAACAATCTCCCCAACTATCTCGGCATGAGCGACAACCTTGACGCTGTCATCGAGTTCGTCATGGCCCGGGACATCAACAATCTGCCCGCCGGAAAGACCCGCATCGACGGCGACAAGGCCGTGGTCACGGTGAGCACCGTCACGCCGCAGACCTCGGACAAAGCGCTCTTCCAGCGCCGGGACGATCACCTGACCCTCGAGACCGACCTTGAGGGCAGCGAGCTGTTCGAAGTCTCACTTGGCGAGCTGACTCCCACCAAGCCCATCGACGAGGCTGCCGACCTGACCGTCGGCACCGCCGGCACCAGCATCGCCGGGATGCTCTGCGAGGGGCGCTTTGCCCTCTATCTGGCCGGTGAACCCTACAAGTCCGGCCTGAAAGCTCAGGGCTGCGGCAAGCTGAAAAAGGCCGTGTTCAGCATCGAGCTGGACGAGGACGAAGAAGAGGCCGCAGAGGAATAACGGAGGCTTTCTATGAAGCGTTTTCTGGGCATTTTCGCCACCGCGCTGCTCTTTCTGTTTCTGTTCACCTTCTTCGGCGGCTCCTATTTTCTGGACATCCAGCACCACTTTTATGCGTGGATGTTCCCGGCCAGCCTTGGCATCGCCTTCGTCATCTGGGCGTTCTGGCGGCTGGACGACAAAGTAGAGGCCCTGCAAAAGCGGGTGGACGAGCTGGAAGCCGCCCGGCAGAAAACAGACGAAGCCAAATAAAAAAGCAAAGCTCCACGCAGCGTAGGTTGTGTGGAGCTTTTTGTTATGGTATCCTTTGGACAGAGAGAAACAATCACAAAGGAGAGTTTATATGGATTCTTACGTCACCGGCACTGCCATCCGGCAGCTGCGGGAAGCCAAACACCTGACGCAGGCAGAGCTGGCCGAAAAGCTGGCCGTCAGCGCAAAGGCCATCTCCAAGTGGGAGACAGCCCGCGGCCTACCCGATATTTCCCTGCTGGAGCCGCTGGCGGCGGCTCTGGGCGTCAGCGTGCTCGAGCTGATGCAGGGCGAACCCGTCGTCAACCGGAACCGTTCTGCCAACCTGCTTCGCTCCAAGCTCTATGTCTGCCCCCTGTGCGGCAATGTGCTCCACGCCACCGGGCAGGCTGTCGTGAGCTGCTGCGGCATCACCCTGCCGCCGCTGGACATCTCTGAGGCGGACGACGCCGACGAACACCATCAGCTGACGCTCGAGCGGGTGGAAGATGAGCTTTTCGTCACCATCCACCACCCCATGACCAAAGACCACTACATTTCCTTCATTGCCTGCCTCACCGGCGACAAATTGCAGCTGGTCAAACTTTACCCTGAGGGAGACACCAGCTGCCGTTTCAAAATCACCGGTGCGGGCGTACTCTACTTCTACTGCAACCGCCACGGCCTGATGAAGGCCCCGGACTTCCGCGCCGCAGCTCGCCATACGCCGTCCCAGAAACTCCATCTGCGGGAGCCGGACGAAGGCGACCGGGAGCAGGTCATGGCCTACCGGGAGGAGTTTCTGGCCATCAGCTCCCGGATGGACGGCACCTCAGCGCTGGACAAATACGACGAGTTTGGCCAGTGGCTGGCTAACATCCGCAAGCTGAAAGACCCGGCCACCACCCCCGCCGGATTTGTTCCCGCCACCCAGTATCTGGCACTGGACGAAAACGAGCATCTCGTGGGGATGACCAACCTCCGCCACCACCTCAACGACTATCTGCTGGCCTACGGCGGCCACATCGGTTACAGCGTCCGCCCCTCGGAGCGGAAGAACGGCTACGCCAGCCAGATGCTCCGCCTGACCCTCGAAAAGGCCCGGGAACGCGGCATCTCCAAGGTGCGCATCTGCTGCGACCACTACAACATCGCCTCCGCCAAGACCATTCAGGCGTGCGGCGGCATCCTCGAGGACGAGATGTTCGACTCCTCCGACGGGACGCTGACCCAGCGGTACTGGATAGAGAATCGATAAGACACAAAAAGGCTCCGGCGGTGCCGGAGCCTTTCCTGTTGTTCAAACAGATCAGCCCAGATGGAACATATCAATGAGCACGATCATGGCCAGACCGTAGTACACCACAACGGCCACGAGGTCGTTGATGGTGGTGATGAGCGGGCCGGACGCCACGGCGGGGTCGATATGGATCTTATGGAACAGCATGGGGATGACCGTACCCACCAGGCTGGAAATGACCATCGCCACGATGAGGGAAACACCGACGCAGCCGGAAAGCAGGAACGCCTGCCCCCACGCATAGGCTTTGAAGAAGTGGATATAGCAGCCGAGGAAGCCCAGCGCCATGACGGCCAGAAGCGCACCATTGACCAGACCCACCCGCATCTCCTTCCAGAGCAGATGCAGCTTTTTGGAGGTGGTCAGGTTCTCGTCCACCAGCACACGGATAGTGACGGCCAGCGACTGGGTGCCGACATTGCCCGCCATATCCAGCACCATGGACTGGAAGCAGATGACGATGGGCAGGACAGCCACCACCGACTCAAAGGCACCCACCACCGAGGACACCAGCATCCCGAGGAAGAGCAAAGCGATCAGCCAGGGCAGGCGCTTTTTGACACTCTCGAAGACGCCCTCGTTCAAATCTTCTTCGCTGGTCAAGCCGCCCAGCTTTGCGTAATCGTCGCCCATCTCGTCATCGACCAGTTCGACGACATCCGCCGAGGTGATGATGCCCACCAGCTCGCCGGCATCGTTCAGGACAGGCAGAGAGCGCTCGGCGTAGTCTACAATGCGGTCGATGCAGTCGCTGATCTTTTCGTGGTCGGTCACATAGGGGTAGGACCGGACAATGAGCTTTTCGAGTCTGTCCTCCGCACGGGCGATGATGAGGTCTTTCAGGTCGATGGCGCCGTAGAACTTGTCGTTCTCGTCCACGACGTAGAGGGTGGAGATGTTGTCGTTCTCGCCCGCCTGCTTCACCAGCTCACTCATGGCCTGCCGGATGGTCATGTCCTTCCGGATGCAGATGTAGTTGGTGGTCATGCTGCTGCCGATCTCGTCCTCGCCGTAGGAGAGCAGCATCTTCACATCTTCGGCGGAGTCTTTGTCCAGCTGGCCGACGATCTTGGCTTTATCCTCTTCCTCGAGGTCGTCCAGAGCGTCCACGGCGTCGTCCGAGTCCATGTGGGAAACGACGTTGGCGGCCTTCTCGCTGGGCAGTTCTTTCAGGTAAGGTTCTGCGTCGTCCAGATAGGAGAAGATCTCGGCCACGGTATCCACACCCAGAACGGCATAGAGCTTCTGGCGCTCGTCGGGCGTCAGGGCTGCGAGGGCGTCGGCAAGGTCGTTCTCGTGGTAATCAGAGAGCTTTTCGGCCAGCTCTGCCTGCGGCAGGCCGCTGTGGATGAGGGCGAGTATTTCCTGCTGGTAGTTCTTCTGCTGCATCTTAGGTTCCTCCTCCCCTTTTGGGGGCATAAAAATACACCGCGTCGTCTTTTGGTCAGACTCCTGCGGTGTATCATGGGCAGATGCATTCAGGACGCGGCAGATTCAATCCATACTGCCCGCATCGCAGGAGGAGCGTTGTTTGGGGTTGTCTAAATGGTCGCCGGACATCGTGTTCGCTTCCTCCTGTAAAGTATTTGCCTTTTTCAGCCCCGTCATCATACTACGGCTGGACGATTTTTTCAACCCCTTTTACAAAATTTTTACCAGATTATTGCCAGCTTGCACAAAAGAGCAGCCGCTCTCCCGTGAGGAAAGCGGCTGCTCTCAGTTGTCTTGCAAAAGTTTCGCTTAGTATGCGATGCCCCAGTAGACCATGGTCTTGGCGGGCTTGCCGCAGCAGGGGCAGACATCGCTCAGGTGCTCCTGCTCGAAGGGCATGCAGCGGCTGGACAGGCCGACTTCTTCCTTCATCTTCATCTCGCAGGCCAGGTCGCCGCACCACATGGTCTTGATGTAGCCGGTGTTGGCCTTGGCCAGCTCCTTGACCTCGTCCATGGTGGTGGCAGCCCAGGTGCGCTTCTCACGGTTGGCAAGAGCGCGCTCGTACAGGTCCTTGCGCAGAGCCTCCAGCTGGGCCGGGATCGCGGTCTCCAGCTCGTCCAGAGAGACGAACACCTTCTCGCGGGTGTCGCGGCGGACGAGGACACACTGGTTCTTCTCCAGATCCTTGGGGCCGATCTCGAGGCGCAGAGGCACACCCTTCATCTCCCACTGAGAGAACTTCCAGCCGGGAGCGTTGTCGCTGTCGTCCAGCTTGACGCGGGCGTACTTGGAGATCTTCTCGGCCAGCTCAGCAGCCTTCTCGGAGACGCCGGGCTTGTGGGCGGCGATAGGCACCACCACGACCTGGATGGGGGCGACAGCCGGGGGCAGGATGAGGCCGTCGTCGTCGCCGTGGGTCATGATGATAGCGCCCACCAGACGGGTGGAAACGCCCCAGCTGGTCTGGAACGGGTGATGCAGCTGGTTGTCACGGCCGGTAAAGGTCACGTCGTAAGCCTTGCTGAACTTATCGCCGAAGTAGTGGCTGGTGCCGCTCTGCAGGGCCTTGCCGTCCTTCATCATGGCTTCGATGGTGTAGGTAGCCTCCGCACCGGCGAACTTCTCTTTATCGGTCTTGCGGCCCTTGACAACAGGGATGGCCAGGTCCTGCTCGCAGACGTCTGCGTAGCAGTTCAGCTGCTGCTGGGTCTCAGCCTCGGCCTCGGCGGCAGTCTCGTGGATGGTGTGGCCCTCCTGCCACCAGAACTCGCGGCTGCGCAGGAAGGGACGGGTGGTCTTCTCCCAGCGCACGACGCTGCACCACTGGTTGTACTTCATGGGCAGCTCGCGGTAGCTGTGCAGCACGCGGGACCAGTGGTCGCAGAACATGGTCTCGCTGGTGGGGCGGACAGCCAGACGCTCTTCCAGCTTGTCGGAGCCGCCCATCGTGACCCACGCCACCTCCGGCGCGAAGCCATTGACCAGCTCGCCTTCCTTCTGCAGCAGGCTCTCAGGGATCAGCACGGGCATTGCCACGTTCTCATGACCGGTGGCCTTGAAGCGGGCATCCATATCCTTCTGGATGAGCTCCCAGATCGCCTGACCATAGGGGCGCAGGATGATGAAACCCTTCACGCTGGAATACTCGACCAGCTCTGCCTTGACGCAGATGTCGGTATACCACTGTGCGAAGTTCTCTTCCTGACTGGTGATCGCCTGTACGAGCTTTTTGTTGTCTTTTGCCATTTTAATCTTATCCTCCCAAGGCCGTGCGCCAAACGCTCATCGTTCCGCACGAACCCATATATAAAGCCCCGCCGCCTACTCTGCCGTGTGCAGAGGCGCGGATGCGGGGCTTTTTTGCTTGTTGGTCGCTCAGCCCTTGTGGCTGTCCACAAACTTCACCACATCACCCACCGTGCGCAGGTTCTCGATGGCGTCGTCCGGCACCTCGATGCCAAACTCATCCTCCAGCGTCATCACCATATCCACGATGTCGAGGCTGTCGGCCTCAAAATCGCCCATAATGTCACTGTCCATCGTGATCTTAGCGGGGTCGATGTCCAGCTGTTCTGCCAGCAGTGCGCGGATCTTCTCAAACGTATCCATGATAGCGGTCTCCTTTTGCTTTAATTTCGCATCTTCACGCTGCGCAGACCATGGCAGCCTTTCCCTCCTCCCCTTTGGCGGGCAGACTGTCTCCCTGCGCAGAACGCTCTCTTTCTTTATATCCCATGATATGCTTATTGTCAAGCCCCGTTTTGCATCCGGCAAGGTTTTCCGGGCAAAAATTCCGTTCAAAATCTCTCTGCCGCCCCTTTTCTGCTTGACAGAACTGCCGTTCATTCTTATAGTAATAGTAGCCCTCTCAGGCGCTTGCGCGCCAGATTCCCCTTTTTGTCGCTTGCGCGACATCTTCCCCCGGCCGGGGGAAGTCTTTCCTCAAAGGGAGAGCCACTGGCGTGCCGGTCAGGTCTGTTCTGGATGAAAAAGCCCATGCTGCGGTGCACAGCTGCGCTCCGCTTTATCCATCAGGTCGTTAAGAGAGGCCAAAGGAGTTTTCAACATGAAGCTTTCATTCACCAAAATGCAGGGCTGCGCCAACGATTATATCTATCTCGACTGCCGCGAAAGCGGTGTGCCGGAGAACATCGCAGCCCTTTCGCAGGACCTCTCCCGCCGCCACTTTTCCATCGGCGCGGACGGCATCATCTGCATCTGCGCCCCGGTGACGGCCGGCGCAGACGGACGGATGCGCATCTTCAACGCCGACGGCAGCGAGGCCCAGATGTGCGGCAACGGCGTACGCTGCGTGGCCGAGTGGCTTTATACCCACGGCGTCGCCAAAGAGACGCTCGTCGTGGACACGGGCAGCGGCCCTAAGACCATCACCCGCAAGGGCCGCCAGCTCTGGCAGGTGGAGATGGGCGGATACTCCGCCATGGCGGCGGCTCTGCCCGCCGTGAATATGGGCGAAGGCCCGCTGGTGGACTGCCCCCTCACCGTGGAGGACAGGACCTGGCGTGTCACCTGCATCAGCGTGGGCAACCCCCACTGCGTCATCGTCGTGGACGATGTGGACAGCCTCAAGCTCGAGGACATCGGCCCGGCGTTCGAGAAGCACCCGAACTTCCCGGAGCGGGTCAACACCGAGTTCGTGCAGATAGTGGACTCCACCCACCTGAAAATGCGGGTGTGGGAGCGGGGCAGCGGCGAGACCTGGGCCTGCGGCACCGGCACATGTGCCACCGTGGCGGCGCTGACCGAGCTGGGCGTCTGCCCCGCCGGGGAGGACATCCACGTCCAGCTGCGCGGCGGTGAGCTCATCATCCGGGTGCTGTCGGGCAAAAAACTGCTGATGACCGGCAGCGCGGTCACCGTATGCGAAGGCGTCACTGAAGTTTAAGCATCCTTGCCCTCTCCGTTATGTTTTTGGCTTTCCCTCTGAGGGAGCCGGACGCGGAGCGGCCTGAGAGGGCAAGCCACTTATAAAGAAAGAATTGAGGGAAAGTATCATGAAAATGAACAAACATTACAATGAGCTGAAGGCCAGCTACCTCTTCGTGGACATTGCCCACAAGGTCGCCGCCTATCAGGAGGCACACCCTGAGAAGGAGATCATCCGTCTGGGCATCGGCGATGTGACCCAGCCGCTGGCCAAGTGCGTCGTGGACGCCATGCATGACGCCGTCACCGAGATGGGTACTAAGGAAGGCTTCCACGGCTACGGCCCCGAGCAGGGCTACCCCTTCCTCAAGCAGGCCATTCAGGGCTACTACGCAGGCCGCGGCACCAAGCTGGACGAGGACGAGATCTTCATCTCCGACGGTGCAAAGAGCGACCTTGCCAATGTGCTGGGCCTGTTCGACGTGGACAACACCGTCCTCGTTCCGGACCCCGTCTACCCCACCTATGTGGACGACAATGTCACCGATGGCCGCAAGATCATCTATGGCCGCACCAGTCAGGAGAACGGTTTCCTCGGGATGCCCGACGACAGCGTGAAGGCTGACATCATCTACATCTGCAGCCCCAACAACCCCACCGGCGCTGCCTACACCCGCGACCAGCTCAAGGCATGGGTGGAGTACGCCAGAAAGAACAACGCTATCATCCTCTACGACGCCGCTTACGAGTGCTTCATCTCCGACGGCGAGCTGGCCCGCAGCATCTTCGAGATCGAGGGCGCCCGCGAGTGCGCCATCGAGATCTGCTCCTTCTCCAAGATTGCAGGCTTCACCGGCACCCGCTGCGGCTACACCGTCGTGCCGAAAGATCTGGAACGTGACGGCATGAACATCAACAAGCTCTGGCTGCGCCGCCAGACCACCAAGTTCAACGGTGTGCCTTATGTCGTGCAGCGCGGCGCTGCCGCCGTCTTTACTGAGAGCGGCATGGCTGAGATCCAGCACAACCTCGACTACTACCGCAAGAACGCCAAGGTCATCGCCGACGCCCTGGGCGAGTGCGGCGTGTGGTACTGCGGCGGCAAGAACAGCCCCTACATCTGGCTGCGCTGCCCCGGCAGCATGAAGAGCTGGGAGTTCTTCGACTGGCTGCTGGAGAACTGCGGCGTCGTCGGCACCCCGGGCGTGGGCTTCGGCGAGTGCGGCGAGGGCTATTTCCGCCTGACCGCTTTCGGTGACGCCGAAAAGACCAAAGAGGCCGCCCAGCGCATCAAGACCGCCATCAAGGCTCTGTAAATTTTATCGCACAAAAAGAGGGAGGCACCCCGCCGGGGCGCCTCCCTTTTTGCTTGCAGTTCAGCGGTTGAAGGTCGTGCTGAGGGTCGTGCTCCACTCCCCGCCGGGGGCGAGGCAGGCCGCAGCAGCACGCTGCTCCCACTCCTGCGGATCGTTCACCGAGGCGGGCAGCGAGTTCCACGGCTCGATGCAGACAAAGCGCACCGGCTTGGACAGAGCCGACCAGATGAGGGTGTAGGGGAAGCCGGCCACATCGCAGACGATGCTGCGGCCCGTATCCTTCTCGTAGATGCCCAGCGTCCTGGTGCGCAGGCCCGCCATGCAGAAGCTGTCCTTGTCGAAGAGGTCGTTGGTCAGCTGGATGGCCTGCTGGTTCTTCCACTGGTAGTAGCATTTGCCCGTCAGCAGACCGCCCCCGCTGGCGTCGAGGATGACCGGGCTCTCGGGCTGGTCGAAGCGGAACTCGTAATCCTCGACGGTGTGGCTGTCATCGAACGGCACCTGAAAGGCCGGGTGGTAGCCGATGCCGAACCGCAGCTCTTCGGCACCGGGGTTCGAGACGGTGAGGGTGTGGTGAAGGGTCTTTCCGTCCAGCCGGAAGGTGCTGGTGAGCACGAAGTCGAAGGGGAACTTCTCCGCCTTCATGGCCTCATCCGGGCGCAGCTCGAGCTGGATGGTGTCGCCCTCCGCTTTCAGCAGGGTGTGCTCCACATCCCGGGCAAAACCGTGCTGGCCGCCCTTGTAGGTCTTGCCGCCATGGGTGAAGCTGCCGTCTTTAAGCTTGCCCGTCCACGGGAAGAGGATGGGCGCGTGGCGCTTCCAGACTGCCGGGTCGGCCTGCCAGAGCAGCTCCTCCCCCGCCGCGTTCTTCAGGCTGACGGCCTCGGCACCGTGAGTGTCCACCGTAAGGCTCAGAAATTCGTTTTGAATGGTCGCCTGCATTTTCAGTATCTCCTTTGTCCTTCTTATTTTCCGGGGCCTGCTGTTTCCAGTATACTCCCCCGTGTGCCAAAAATAAAGCCCCCTTCCCATGCTTGCACAAATCGTCACTGGGCAAAAGCCTTCACCCCTTGGGGACAGATTTCCCCCGACCGGGGGAAGCCTTTATTCGGAAGCACGATTTCCATGCTCTGCTTGCTTCAACAGGGCTGTGCCAGCGGCAGGGTGACGACAAAGGTAGTGCCGTTTTCGCTGCTGCTCTCCACAGTCACACTGCCGCCGTGCAGTACGGCGATCTCCCGCACAAGGGCAAGGCCAAGCCCCACGCCGCCCATCTCCCGGCTGCGGGACTTATCCACCCGGAAAAAGGGCTGGAAGATGCTCTCCCGGCAGTCTGCGGGGATGCCCGGGCCGGTATCCGCAACGCGCAGCACGGCAGTTTGCTTTTCCCGCCGCAGAGTGACGCGCACCGCACCGTCGAGGCGGTTATACTTGATACCGTTTTCCACCAGATTGAACACCAGTCGGTAGATCAGCGCATCACTGCCCACCATGCCCAGTTCCGCGCAGTCCTGCTGCAAGGAGATATTGTTTTTCTGGGCAAGGGGGGTCAGGTCTGTCAAAATTTCCTCCACCAGCGGTGCAAGGGCGATCTGGTCAGTACGGGAGATCGATTGCAGATTGCTCATCTCTAATAAAGTGCGCACAAGGGCGGTCAGGCGATCCAGTTGCTCCCGCAGAGAGCTGACCAGCCCGGCAGTCTCGGCATCCATGGCTGGGTGCTCCTCTGCAAACAGTTCCAGCTTCGTCTGCAAAATAGCCAGCGGGGTGCGCAGCTCGTGGGCTGCGTTGCCCGCAAACTGCCGTTGTAATTCAAAGGACTGTGCCAGGCCATCCAGCATCCGGTTTACCGACCGGCTCAACTGCCCGAATTCCTGCACGGTATCTTCGTCCAGACGGACGGTAGCAATGCTGTCCTGATCGACCCGCTGCGCCTGCTGCGCAAGCTGCTGCAACGGTTTCAGAGCTCTGCCGCTGACAAAATAAGCGATGGCCGCGCTGAGGATGGTGACCACAGCAGTGATGCACCAGCCCTTGCGGCCAAAAACCACTTTTGCATCGTAGACTTCCTGTGAAAAATGCGCCAGCAGGCTGGACATTTCCTCCTGCGGGATCTCGATGGTCAAGGAATCCTCACTGCCGGGCTGATACTGCATCATAAAGCCGTTGAGGGCATCCATGCCGGTTGCACCGGTGCGGTATAAAAGCAGGTTCATGCACACGCAGGCACAGGCGATGAGCAGCGCCGTCAGCAGGGTGATGCGCCATTGCAGGGACAACCGTTTCATTGTACCTCTCCTCCGATCTCGTAGCCTTCCCCGATGCGGTTGCGGATGGGGTCGTAGCCCAGCACCGCCCGCAGCTTTTTGCGCAGGGCAGAGATATGTACCCGGATGGAGTTGCTGAAGCTGTCCACGCTTCCGTCCCAGACGTGCTCAATCAGCTCTTCCTGACTGACCGGGCGTCCCTGATGCAGCAGCAGATATTCCAGTACGCCGCTCTCCTTCCGCGTCAGGGCAAGGGTCTGACCATCCACCGTGGCAACGCGGCTGCGGGTGTTGAAGCTGAGCCGCCCGCAGCACAGGCAGACGTCCTGCTGGATGAACTTGCGCCGGGTCAGGCTGCGCACCCGGGCTTCCAATTCTGCAAGGTGGAATGGCTTGGAAAGATAATCGTTCGCCCCGGCATCCAGCCCCTCCACCTTATCTGAAATTTCACTGCGCGCTGATAAGATCAGCACACAGGTCTCAAGGTCGTGCTGCCGTAAGCTGCGCAACACCTGCATCCCGTCCACCTTGGGCAGATTGAGGTCCAGCAGTACAAGGTCGTACCGCTCTGCCGTCAGCGCTTCCAATGCGGCTTCGCCGTCTGCACAGGCGTCCACCTCGTACCCGGACAGCCGCAGCTTCCGGGCAATGTCCTCCCGCAGGGAGTGCTCGTCCTCTACCACCAAAAGGCGCATTTTGTTTTCCACCCTTCCCGTAAAAAATCCATTTCTTGCGTTTTTCTTCATTATAACAGATTATAGCAGACGGTGTTAAGATTCGTGTTAAGATTTTCTTAGCAGAAATTTTATCCCGGATAGTGTATACTGGTGCCACCAAACAACAGGAGGCTATGATGTTCATGACAAAAAAACAGGCGCAGCTGCTTTTGCTTGCTGCCGGGGTACTGATGCTGCTGTTCGGCGTATGGCGGGGCGAGGCAGACACCGTATTTTCAAAAGCCATCCGGCTGTGTATGGAGTGTGTGGGCATTGGATAAGAAAAAATTAAATCCCCTTGCCCGGTTCCGGGGCTTTATACAGGCCGGAGCGACCCTTTTAACCAACATCCACCTGCCCAACTTTGCTAAAGGAACGCTGTATCAGGGCAATGGAAAATACGTCTGCGTCCCGGGGCTGAACTGCTATTCCTGCCCGGGCGCTGCCGGTGCCTGCCCGGTGGGGGCGTTTCAGGCGGTAGTGGGCTCTTCCAAATTCCGCTTTTCCTACTACATCACCGGCATTCTCATCCTTTTCGGGGTGCTGCTGGGACGGTTCATCTGCGGTTTCCTCTGCCCGTTCGGGTGGTTTCAGGAGCTTTTGCACAAGATTCCCTCTCCCAAGCTTTCCACCAAAAAGCTAAAGCCGCTGCGCTATTTAAAGTATGCGGTGCTGCTGGTCATGGTGGTGCTGCTGCCATTGCTGGCGGTCAACGAGCTGGGCATGGGCGACCCCTTCTTCTGCAAATATCTCTGCCCACAGGGCGTGCTGGAAGGCGCCCTTCCCCTCTCCCTGACCAATGCTGGCATCCGCGCCGCGCTGGGCAAGCTGTTCACATGGAAAGCCTGCATTCTGCTGGCAGTCATTATGGGCAGCGTGGTGTTCTACCGCCCCTTCTGCAAGTGGCTGTGCCCGCTGGGCGCGTTTTATGCGCTGCTGAACAAGGTCTCGCTGTTCCAGATGCGTGTAGACACCCACAAATGCGTCTCCTGCGGCGCCTGCGCAAGGGCCTGTAAGATGGACGTAGACATTACCAAGACCCCCAACCACGCCGAATGTATCCGCTGTGGGATGTGTATGAAAGCCTGCCCCACGGACGCCATCCAGTACAAGTTCGGGCTGGGAGACCAATCAAACACCGAAACAACAAAGGAGTAAAACCATGAAATTCAACCGTGTAACCGCACTTTTGCTCAGCCTTACGCTGGCTTTCAGCCTTGCCGCCTGCGGGCAGGGCGCGTCCTCTGCATCTTCTGCATCTTCTTCTGCCGCTTCCTCTGCGGCAGCGGAAACCAAGACCGAGGAGCAGCTGCTGGCCGAGGAAAACGAGATCCTTTCCGCAAACGATGCCCTGTGGGAGAAGGTGTTCGCTTCCATGGACAAAAACATGACTGAGACCACCCTCAGCACGAACTACGGCGATTTTCTGCGCAGCTCCGTGGAAAAGACAAGGAACCAATTCTCGGATGAGGAGTACAAGACCCTGACCGCCGATGCAGAAAAAATCCGTGCCATCGAGGAGCAGATTGCCACCCTTGCCCTCGCGGACGCGGCCTCTTCCGGCGCTGCCGCACAGGGCACTGCCTTCCCCCAGTTTGAGGGCAGCGATTTAGAGGGCAACCCGGTGGACAACAGTCTGTTTGCGGGCAACGCCTTTACGGTGGTGAACTTCTGGTTCAACGGCTGCAAGCCCTGCGTAGAGGAACTGGACGACCTGAACGCCCTGAACGAGAAGGTCAAGGCACAGGGCGGCGAGGTTGTCGGCATCAACACCGAGACGCTAGACGGCAACCAGCAGGGCATTGATGCCGCCAAAAAACTGCTGGCTGCAACGGGCGCAAGCTACCGCAACATCTACTTTGCCTCCGGCAGCGACGCCGGCAAGTTTGCGCTGAACATCATGGCCTTCCCCACCACCTACGTTTTTGACCGGGACGGCAACGTTGTGGGCCAGCCCCTGCTGGGCGGCATCGACAAGGAAGAAAACCTTGCCGCCCTGCAAAAAAATATTGACGCTGCCCTTGCCAAGGACAACGCCAAATAAGCTATTCTCCCTTGCCACGGAAATCAACTTTTAGAGTTCGTCCCAGAGCAGCCGGATGAGGGGCAATTTCCCGTAAGCTGCTGCTCGTTTGCGCCCTCATCAGTCACCTGCGGTGACAGCTTCCCCCCAACCGGGGGAAGCCTTTAGAGAAAATTTGATTTCTGTAATTCCCTGCCGCCTACGGGCGGCTTTTTTTGTTTGCACCGGGCATTGTCATGCACGCCCGGGCGCCGGACGGAATACGCTGGGGCAGAAGCATACTTTTACCAGCAAAGGAGCGTATCTCCATGAAGAACACCGGAACTCTCCGCATCCAGGCCTTTGCGGCCCGTCAGTCCAGCCCTGTCGAGGGTGTGACCGTCACCGTCAGCGGCAACGGCTTCACCGCCACCCGCCTGACCGACGCCGAAGGCAACGCCGACGATGTCACCCTTACCACCCCAGCCTGTGCTCTCTCGCTGGACGAGAACAACACCACGCAACCCCCCTACGCGGTCTGCAGCCTTGTGGCCTCCAAACCCGGCTACCGCACCGTCCGCATCCTGGGCGTGCAGGTCTTTCCCGGGCAGGTGACGCTGGCCCAGCCCGAGATGATACCCGACACCGAGGAGATGCGGGACACGCCCAACGTCCCCATCGTCATCCCACCCCACAGCCTCTTCACCGGTGACGGTGGCAGCGGCCCGACCCCCGCCCTCGCCTGTGTGCCGCGGGTGCTGGACCGGGTCATCATCCCCAAGAACATCACCGTCCACCTCGGCAAGCCCGCCGCCTCGGCCCGGAACGTCACCGTCTCGTTCCGCAGCTATATCGCCAACGTGGCGTCCAGTGAGGTGTATCCGACCTGGGCTGACGAAAATAGCCCAGCGGGACACTCGAACTGTCTGCCGACTCAGAAATTCCATTCGATCGTGATTTTTTGCTCTCCGGTAAGCGGATCTTTTGGGCTGACAATGACCCGATGGACCAACAGTACAACAAGTTCGCGGGTCAGGTACGAAACCTGTGCCAGTTCACGGACACGCTGCCTCTGCGTCTGGGCTCCACCGGTTTCTTCCTGCTGTTGTTCCAGTTCCGCTTCCAATGTATCGATCCGAGTCTCTGCCTTTTTCACTTCTTCCAGAAAGGTCTGGTTCATTTCAGAAAACTGAACGGCATCAATTAAACCTGACACCTTATCCAGATACAGTTCCTGCATGGCCTTGCGCCGCCGGTCTGCTTCGCTTTTCAACCGTTTCAGCTCGTCACGCCTGACCTGCTCTCGCTGCCGGATGGGGTCATCCTGTTCTGGAAGGGTAACTTTTTCAGGGTCAAAATAGTCTGCCGCATACGCCCGGATACGTTCCAGTACAGCATTCTCCAACGCGTCCATATCTGTACAGTTCTTGTTGCCGCACACTTCCGGTGCGCGCTGGTGCATCCGGCAGCGGACATAGCGTCTTTGTGTTCCATCCGCTCTCGGCTGGCGTCCCGTCTGCTCCATAAAGCTTCCACAACATCCGCAGACGATTTTTTTTGCAAGTGGATGTATCTCGCCCTTTGCCCCGCTCCGGGTGCGCTCTTTCAGCATCATCTGGACAGTCTCAAAGGTTTCCATGTCAATGATTGGTTCATGGGTATTTTCTACAACGATCCACTGCGATTTCGGGAGCCACATCGTCTTTTCCGCCTTGTAGCTGATCTTCTTATGTCTCCCCTGCACCAGATTTCCTGCGTAGGTCTGATTATGGAGCATCTGGTACACCGTCGGGCTGCTCCAAAGTCCTACATTCCTGTTTTTCGCAGCAATGTGATAGTGAATGCCGTTCATCTGCTTATAGGCTGTCGGGCTTGGGACCTTCTCATCGTTGAGGATGCGCGCGATTTTATGTGCTCCTATCCCGCTGAGAGCCATTGAGAAAATCCGCTTTACAATTTCTGCCGCTTCCGGATCAACTACGAGCTTTCCCTTTGCCTCCGGATCTTTGCAATAGCCGTAAAGTGCAAAAGAGCCGATGAACAGCCCCTCTTTCCGCTTGTGGTCGAGCACGGAGCGCACATTGGTGGACAGGTCTTCCAGATACCACTCGTTGATCAGACCATTGATCTGTCTGGACTTCTTGTTCGCGGTATCATTCGTATCCACATGGTCTACCACCGCAATGAAGCGGATGCCCCACTCCATGAACTTTCCGTGCAGATATTTTTCCACGAGTTCCATGTCACGGGTAAAACGGGATTGCGTTTTGGCCAGTACCACATCAAACTGATGTTCGCTTGCGGCTTGCAGCATCGAGTTGAATGCCGGACGGTTCCGGTCGATGCCGGAATAATCCTCATCCGAATAGATCTGGTAAATATCAAATCCTTTCTCAATGGCGTACTGGATGAGCATCGACTTTTGATTCTGAATGCTCTCCGATTCGCCAATTTTATCTTCATCTTCTTTGCTCAGGCGGCAATAAATTGCTGCTTTCATGATCTGCCCCCTTCTTTTTGTACACGAGCATCCATGCGCAGCATAACGCATCTCTCCTTCAAATTCAGGGATGCTGCATCAGGTGCAGGCTCTTGAAGGAACGCCATTTAACAATCCATCGATGATATATCGCTCAAATTCCTTTTGAAACCGTTCTTTGCGCTGTTCGTTGTTGTCTGAACGAAATTTTTCGTGCAGAATAAAAGGAGTTTTTTTCATCGGATCCCCCTTTCGGTCCACTTGGTTGTGATATGCGTCACTTCAGTCTATTTCCAGTCAGCGAAATTCAGAACTTTCCAGATTTTTCATGCAAAATATCGCAAGACGTTCAAAATCAACTTGAAACACTTTTGCCGCAATGGTACAATTATATTGTCATTTTATGGAAACTCGGTGCAAAGCCCCGTGCGGACAGGCCGCAAGCGTCGGAGTTCCTGTGGGATGTGTAAGAATAGCTAAGGCAGCACTGCGCTACTGCACTTGCGTAGTATTGCTTTCCGAAAATGTGAGGAAGGTATTATTGTATGATGAAAAAAATCTCCCGCCGCTCGTTTTTGCAGGTCTGCGGCATTACTGCGGCAACGGCAGCGCTGACCGCCTGCGGCGGCGGTAAGGCCGATAGCGGCAAGGGCAGCCAGAACGGCAGGATCCAGATCACCTTTTACCTGTGGGACCGCTCCATGATGAAAGAGCTTACTCCGTGGCTGGAACAGAAGTTCCCGGAGTATGAGTTCAACTTCATTCAGGGCTTCAACACCATGGACTACTACCGCGACCTGCTGAACCGTGCGGAGCAGCTGCCGGACATCATCACCTGCCGCCGCTTCTCCCTGAACGATGCGGCTCCTCTGGCAGAGCACCTGATGGACCTGAGCACGACCGAGGTGGCAGGCACCTTCTATTCCAGCTACCTGAACAACAATCAGGAGCCGGATGGTGCGATCCGCTGGCTGCCCATGTGCGCCGAGGTGGACGGCACGGCTGCAAATGTCGATCTGTTTGCTCAGTACAACATCCCTCTGCCCACCAACTACGCTGAGTTCGTGGCGGCCATCAATGCCTTTGAGGCTGTCGGCATCAAGGGCTATCAGGCAGACTGGAGGTATGACTACACCTGTCTGGAAACCATGCAGGGCAGCGCTATCCCGGAGCTGATGAGCCTGGAGGGCACCACATGGCGCATGAACTACGAGAGCGAGACCGAGGACGGCTCCACCGGTCTGGACGATGTGGTATGGCCGAAAGTCTTTGAAAAATATGAGCAGTTCCTCAGGGATGTGCGTGTGCAGCCCGGTGACGACCGGTTGGAGTTGAACCCCATTGCCAAGCCTTTCTATGCGCGGCAGACCGCCATGATCCGCACCACTGCAGGCATAGCGGATGTAATGCCTGACCAGTACGGCTTTAACGCATCCATTCTGCCCTATTTCGGCGAGACTGCCAACGATAGCTGGCTGCTGACCTACCCCATGTGTCAGGCAGCAGTTTCCAACACGGTAGCACAGGACGAGGCGAAGCTGGCTGCTGTGCTGAAGGTACTTGGGGCCGTGTACAGCGCAGAGGGACAGAGCAAGCTGGCCTCTGGCGGCGCGGTGCTCTCTTATAACAAGGAAGTCAATATTACCTCCTCCGCCTCTCTGGAACACGTTGAGGATGTCATCAGCGCAAATCATCTGTATATGCGTCTGGCCTCCACCGAGTTCTTCCGCATTTCGGAAGACGTGGGCCACAAGATGATCACCGGTGAATACGATGCCAGGGCCGGATACGATGCGTTCAATGAGCAGCTGGTCACCCCCAAAGCAGACCCCGAAGCCGAGATCCTGTTCACCCAGAACACCGCATACTCCCTCGACATGACCGACCACGGCAGCGCTGCGGCTTCCTCGCTGATGAACGCCCTGCGCGCCGCCTATGATGCGTCTGTTGCAGTCGGCTATTCGCCGCTGGTGTCCACCTCCATCTACTGCGGCGATTACAGCAAGCAGCAGCTTTTGTGGGTAATGGCTGGCAACTACGCTGTCTCGCAGGGTGAATATACCGGTGCAGAGCTGCGGCAGATGATGGAGTGGCTGGTGAACGTGAAGGATAACGGCGCAAACCCCATCCGTCACCGGAATTATATGCCTGTGACCAGCGGCATGGAATACAAGGTGACCGAATACGAGCAGGGCAAGTTCCGTCTGGAAGAACTCACCATCAACGGTACACCGCTGGACGATACCGCCGCCTATACCGTATTTGTGGCAGGCACCGATGTGTGGATAGAGAACGAAGTCTACTGCAACTGCCCCATGCCGGAGAATCTGAAAACCAAGCGGACGGAATATGCCATTGAAAAAGCAGACAGCCGCTCCTGCCTGAAGGATTCGCTGGCGGTCAGCAAGCAGTTCCCCGCCCCCTCCGAGTATCTGACCATTGTACAGGGAGAATAAACTCTTGAAAAATGAAACTACGATGCGGCCTACGATAAAAAACCGTATCCTCGCAGTTCTGGCAGCACTGCTGCTCAGCGTTGGTATTTGGACGAGCTTCGTTGTCTTTACGGATTTTATGGAGCACACCATCTACGAGGAAAGCACGGCACATCTTACGGAGATCTACCATCAGGCAAACCAGACCCTTTACAATAAGGTATCTCTCAACTGGGGCGTCATGCGGATGTGGGCACCTTATCTGGAAAGCGCGCAAAGCGATGCCGATGTCTGCTCTTTCCTTGCACAGGCAAAGGGAGAATACCATTTTACAGACTTTTTCTTCGTTTCGCGGGATGGCTCCTATGTCGCACTGGATGGTGAACGAGGCTATCTTGATCTGGGTCGGACGCTGTCGCAGTTGATCCTGGAGCAGCAGCCTATCGTGGCAAACTCGGTGGTCCCGGATAAGCCGGAGATCATGGTGTTTGCAGTCCCCACGGAAAAAGGCAGTTATCAGGGCTTTGACTACGAAGCTATTGCCGTCACCTACAACAACAGGGATCTGGTGGACTCCCTGAAGATCTCTGCCTTTGAAGGGCACGGCAGCACCTTTGCCGTGCTGCCGGATGGCCGCGTGGTACTGGACAGCAGCAGCGCGGATATGCGCGGCGTACACAACATCCTTGCCATGCTCAAAAATTCGGCTGGTTTTACGGCAGAACAGGTCGATGCCCTGCAAGATTCTTTTGCTTCCGGGGAGAGCGGCAACCTTGAGTTTTCCATCAATGGCGTCAGCTATTACATGGTTTATGGTTCTGCCTCCTTCCAGAACTGGACGATCCTTGGCATTGCTCCCAAAAGCGTTGTGAACGCCAACATGAACCGGCTGCAATACACCACCATGGCCGTGATGAGCGGTACAACGGGTATGCTGGCCGTTGCTGCTCTGCTGCTGGTGGTACAGAACAACCGGCAAAAGCTGCGGAAAAAGGATCAGCAGCTGCTGGCACGCGAGGAGTTGTTCTCGAACCTTTCCCGCAATGTGGACGATGTGTTCCTGATGATCGACACCGAAACTCGCAAGGTGGAATACGTCAGCCCCAATGTCCAGCGCATTCTGGGCCTCTCTCCTGAGGCGGTGCAGGAGGATCTCTACGTTCTATACCCTGCCGGAGACGACAGCGGTGCATCGCGGCTGGAAAATCTGATGCAGATGGAACAGGGCGTCCAGCAGGAATGGGAGCGTGAATTTGTCAATCAGGAGACCGGTGAGCCTCGCTATATCCATGTGACCGGCTTCATCAATGATGTGCAGGGCGCAAGAAAGTGCATCGTGGATCTGTCTGACCGCACGGGCGAGCACCAGACCACGCTGGCTGTGGAAGCCGCACTGGAAGTAGCCGAAAAGGCCAGCAAAGCCAAGACAGACTTCCTCTCCAATATGTCCCACGACATCCGCACCCCCATGAACGCCATCATCGGCATTACTACCCTGATGAAAAACGAGCTGCACCAGCCGGAAAAGCTGGCCGAACATCTGGGCAAGCTGGAAACTTCCGGTCGGCTGCTGCTGGGCATCATCAACGATATTCTGGACATGAGCCGCATCGAGAGCGGCAAGACCACCCTGAACATTGAAAAAACGAACCTTCCCCAGCAGGTCAGCCAGCTGGACAGCATTATCCGGCAGCAGGCCAGCCAGCGCCGCCAGACCTTCACGGTGGAGAACCATGTGCAGCACGAAAACGTGCTGGCCGACCCCAACCGCCTGAATCAGGTCCTGATGAATATCCTCTCCAATGCGGTCAAGTATACGCCCCAAGGCGGACACATCCGGCTGGATGTAGAGGAGCTTAGCCATACCGAGCACTACGCCAAATACCGCTTTGTGGTGCAGGATGACGGCATCGGCATGAGCGCGGTCTACCAGAAGACTCTCTTCGATCCCTTTACCCGCGAGGAAAAATCCGGCACCAACCGGGTGCAGGGTACCGGTCTTGGCATGGCCATCACCAAGAGCATCGTAGACCTGATGGGCGGCACCATTCATGTGGAGAGCGCCCCCGGCAAAGGCTCCCGCTTTGAGGTCGTGCTGGAACTTCCCATCGACGCCGAGGCGGATAAGGTGCAGACGGCGTCGGCCCTCCCGGAGGAGGATGAGGCCGTCTCTCCCCTGTCCGGGATGAGCTTCCTCTGCGCCGAGGACAATGCCATCAACGCCGAAATTCTGGAAATGCTGCTGGAGACCAAGGGCGCAAGCTGCACCATCTGCTCCAACGGTCAGGAGATCGTGGATGCCTTTGCCAGCGTCAAGCCCGGCGAGTATGACATGATTTTGATGGACGTGCAGATGCCGGTGATGGACGGCCTGGAGGCCACCCGCCGCATCCGCAATGGCGAAAATCCACTGGGACGGACTATCCCCATCCTTGCCATGACCGCCAACGCCTTCCTTGAGGATATGCAAAAGAGCAAGGAAGCCGGCATGGATGAACATCTCTCCAAACCCGTGGACATTGCAGCACTGGAACAGACCGTAAAACGCTTCCGCGTTACCCCCCCATTAAAAAATAGCGGAAAAGCGCGTTTTCGCAGATGAAACACACAAATGATTTAGAAGAGGGTCAGAACGTGAATACACTTTCCGAGATCGAGGAATATTACAAAGCGCGTGAGCAGCAGCTGTTGAAAAAACTTCATCGACAGGAAGCTGCTCTTGCCGCAGCGGAGCAAACTCTGAAGCGATTGACCGAAAATCAGAAAGCGCCGATGGACGAAACCACCGAGCAGCGTACTGCACAGGAGCAGGCATTCAAAGAAAAACTCTATCGGGATCCGCTGACAGGAATTTACAACCGCCGCTATTACGAAGAAGTTGTCCGTAAATCCATCGGCCCGGCAGGGATCGCGCTGATGGATGTGGACGATTTCAAGATCTGCAACGATACCTATGGGCATTACGCCGGAGATATGGCACTGAAAACGGTGGCAAACACCATCCAGTCCTGCATCCGGGAGTCGGACCTGCTCATCCGCTATGGCGGAGACGAATTTCTGCTGGTGTTATCCGGCATTCCGGGAGACTTTTTGCAGACCAAACTGGAACAGATCCGCACCGCCGCGCAGATGGCATCTGTACCCGGCTATTCGCATTTCCGTATCTCGCTGAGCATTGGCGGAACGATACAGTCCCTCGCCGACCCTATGGAAAACATCGTTCGCCGGGCAGACTGGCTGATGTATCAGGCAAAGTGCCGCAAGAATGCCGTCATGGTGGAGGTTCCGGGGCATGGCCTGGCGGCTTTGGAAAAACTTTTGCAGAACAAGTCACAGATCTTACTTGTGGATGACTCCGCAATGAACCGCATGATGCTGAGAGAGATCCTGGGGGATAGTTACCACATTCTGGAAGCAGAAAACGGACGGGAATGCATGGAAAAATTGCAGGCAGAAGCCGAAAACATTGCACTGGTGCTGCTGGACATCAATATGCCCGTTATGGACGGCTTTGAAGTGCTGAAAGCCATGAATGCCAACCACACCATCAAGGATATCCCGGTCATTATGATCTCCAGCGAGGACTCCGATGCGACGATCCGGCGTTCCTATGAGCTGGGCGCAAGTGATTATGTCAATCGCCCCTTCGATGCTCATATCGTGTACCGCCGTGTGACCAACACCATCAAGCTGTACGCCAAGCAGCGGCGGCTGGTGCAGATGGTCTCTGAGCAGATCCGCGCCCGTGAAAATAATACGGATATGCTGGTAGGTGTACTGAGTCATATCGTAGAATTCCGCAACGGCGAAAGCGGCGCCCATGTGCGGCACATCCGTATCATCACCGAGCTGCTGCTCCACCGTCTATTGGAGTTCAGCAGCAGATACTCTATCACTGCGGAACAGCAGGATATGATCCCGCTGGCTTCTGCCCTGCACGACATCGGAAAAATCGGCATTGACGAAAAGATCCTTAATAAGCCCGGCAGGCTGACCCCGGAGGAATTCGAGGTCATGAAGACCCACAGCATTCTGGGAGCCCAGATGCTGCATGATCTGGATAATTTTGCAGAGCAGCCGCTGCTGCAAACGGCCTACGAGATCGCTCGCTGGCACCACGAACGCTGGGATGGGCGCGGCTACCCGGATGGGCTGAAGGGCGATGAGATCCCCATCAGCGCACAACTGGTCTCGCTGGCTGATGTGTACGATGCACTGACCAGCGAACGCTGCTACAAAAAAGCCTTCTCCCACGAAAAAGCCGTGCAGATGATCCTGAACGGCGAGTGCGGAGCGTTCAACCCGCTGCTGCTGCAGTGCCTGACGGATATTCAGGCTGACCTGAAAGAAGAATTACAGCAGCGCAACTGAGCAATGGATGCAATAAAACAGGAGAACAAAAAGCCCAAATGAAACACAGAATCTCACGCCGTGCATTTCTGCGCGGCTGCACGCTGCTGGCGGCATCTGCTGCCGTCGGCAGTCTGACTTCCTGCGGCGGAACGAACGCGAAGGACAGCAGTCTTCCGCAGCTCATTGTGGGAAGCGATACCTATCCACCCTATATTTATCTGAACAATGACGGCATTCCCGCCGGGATCGACGTGGAGATCGCCACCGAAGCGTTCCGCCGCATGGGATATGCTGCCCGGTTTGAACCGATCGATTGGGAGCAAAAAACAAATCTGGTGGAAAGCGGTACCATCGACTGCATCTGGGGCTGCTTTTCCATGGATGGGCGCGAGGAGGTATACCGCTGGGCGGGACCCTACATGGTGAGCCGTCAGGTGGCTGCGGTGGATGCCGACAGCAGCATCCGGACACTCGGCGACCTTGCCGGAAAGACCATCGCCGTGCAGAGCACCGGCAAGCCGGAGGAGATCTTTCTCAGCGGCTCCGACCCGCGCATCCCACAAGCGGTCGATGTGTTCAGCACCGAAGACCGCAGCGTGCAGTATGCGATGCTGGCCTGCGGCTATGTGGATGCCATCGCTGCCCATGAGACGGCCATCCTGCAATACATGAAGGACAATTCCGTGGAGTTCCGCATCCTCGAAGAACCGCTGCTGGTCACCGGGCTGGGCATCGCCTTTGCCAAAAACGACAACCGCGGGCTGAACATCCAGCTGAACGCTGTTCTTGCGCAGATGCGCACAGACGGCACACTGGAGCAGATCCTTGGCAAGTATCTTGAACATGCTTCACAGTATCTGGAGGTGGACACCATTGGCACATAAAAACAAACCCATCTCAGATACATGGAGATGGGGGCTCTATCTGGTCATCGGCGTGCTTTTTATGGCCGGCGTCGTTTTTTTCTCGAGTTGGCAGGCACTGCGCGCAACGGAGGCTCGTTTCTGCCAGACCCTTGATTTTGTCAAATCCCAGTCCACCAGCTTTGAAAAGTACAACGATACGGTCGTGGCCAAAGCGCTCCGCCGCGCGGCGGTATCGGTGCATCAGCTGGCACAGGCCCCTGCGCTCGACCTTTCCGACCCGCAATGCCTGAACAGGCAGGCAGAGCTGCTCTGGCTCACAGGTATTTCAGTTCTGTCTCCGGACGGTACGCTCCTGTGCGAATCCACAACGAACGGCATCGGCTATGCCCAGTTTGGAGAACAGCTCAAAAATGATGCCGTTCTGGACGTTTTCGCTTACCCGCAAAAAACCTATCTGAAGCGGGTTCTGCTGGAGGATGGGTCTGCCGTGGATGTTGCGGCACACCGGGCAGAAAGCAAAGAGGTGATCCTGCTTGCCTACCGCTATACCCCGGCAGAATTTGTAGAGGGAACGGCTTTGTCCATTCAGAGTGTACTGGACGGCTACTCGGTTGAGACCAGCGGCACATTGTTCATCGTGCAGAACAATCAGGTCATTGCCTCTAACCGCCCGGAACTCATCGGGCAGAATGCTGCGGACAGTCCGCCAGTGCAGGAGATCCGCAAAGCCGGGGCGGCCGAAACGCTGACCCATACCCACGATTGGAACGGCTCCGGCTGCTATGTTGGAATGTACTGCCACGGAAGGTCTTTCGATCTCTACGCGTATACGGATGAAAAATCCGTCTTCCGTGAATCGTTTCCGTTGATTTTGATGGCGCTGGCCGGTTACATCCTGCTTGTAATGGTCCTTCGGGTGCTGCGCAGACGCTCCGTGCAGGAGATGGAGCAGCAGAAGAAAGAGCAGGAGAAGAAGTATCAGGCTCAGCTGGAGGAACAGAACCGCAAACTGGAGATCGCACTCCAGCACGAGGGTGCGGCAAACCGTGCCAAGCGGGAGTTCCTGTTCAATATGAGCCACGATATTCGCACCCCCATGAACGCCATCATCGGCTTCACCTCGCTGGCTGCGACCCATATTGATAATAAGGAACAGGTGCTGGACTACCTGAAAAAGATCTCTATCTCCAGCCATCATCTGCTTTCCCTCATCAATGATGTGCTGGATATGAGCCGCATCGAGAGCGGAAAAGTAAAAATTGAAGAAAAAGCGGTGCATCTGCCGGACCTCGTCCACGATGTGCGCTCCATCATCCAACCCGATGTTTCGGCAAAGCGGCTGTCGCTTTTCATCGATACCATGGACGTGGAGAACGAGGACATCATCACCGACCCGCTGCGGCTGAACCAGATCTTGCTGAACATTTTGTCCAACGCCATCAAGTTCACTCCCACAGGCGGTACGATCAGCATCCGCATTGCCCAGAAGAACGGTGCGCCCAAGGGCCGTGGCTGCTATGAGTTCCGCATCAAGGACAATGGCATTGGTATGAGCGAAGAGTTCCAGAAGCACATCTTTGAGGCGTTCAGCCGGGAGGAAAGCTCCACCGTCAGCGGCATTCAGGGTACCGGCCTGGGCATGTCCATCACCAAGAACATTGTGGATATGATGGGCGGCACCATCGCGATCGAAAGTGAACCGGGCAAGGGCAGCGAATTCATCGTAGATCTCTGCTTCGCACTCAGCGGACAAAAGGTGGAGCCCAAGCAGCTCCCGCAGTTGGAAGGGCTGCGCGCATTGGTAGCAGACGACGATACCGACACCTGCCTGAGCGTCAGCACCATGCTGTCCAAGATCGGGATGCGGCCGGAGTGGACGATCTCCGGCCGGGAAGCGGTGATCCGCACCCGATACGCCATGGAGCAGGGCGACGAATTCAGCGTCTACATCATCGACTGGCTCATCCCCGATATGAACGGCATCGAGGTCGTGCGGCAGATCCGCAAGGTGATCGGGAAAAGCTGCCCTATCATCATTCTGACGGCCTACGATTGGACGGATATTGAAGAGGAAGCCCGCGCTGCCGGAGTGACCGCCTTCTGCGAAAAGCCGCTGTTCCTTTCCGAACTGCGCAGAGTGCTGGCAGAACCGTACGGTGCAGAGCCTGCCTGTAAGCCAGCGCAGCCAGATGCCGCCGAGCTCAAGGGAAAGAAGCTTTTGCTGGTGGAGGACAATGCCTTGAACCGCGAGCTCGCACTGGAGATCCTGAAGGAAGCGGGCTTTGCGGTAGACACTGCTGAGGATGGCGAGATCGCTGTCCAGAAGATGAAGCAGGCGGCCCCCGGGCAGTACGATTTGATCTTAATGGACATCCAGATGCCCAAGATGGACGGTTACGAGGCGACGCGGCAGATCCGTGCCCTGCCGGATGCTGCAAAGGCAGACATTCCCATCTTTGCAATGACGGCAAATGCCTTTGAAGAAGACCGTCAGAGTGCATTGAAGGCCGGTATGAACGGCCACATTGCAAAGCCGCTGGATATTCCGCATCTGCTGCAGGTCCTCGCAGATGTACTGAAATCATAACGGCTGCCAGCCTACAAAAGCAAAAGCACCCGCAGCAGGCTTCGCAGAGGCTCTTGACCTCTGGAAGCGAATGCTGCGGGTGCTTTATTTATTTTTTGTCTGACAGGCGTTTGGCGCTTACAGGATCTTGTGCAGCTCCTGCACAAGGTCGCCGATCACGATGGGCTTGGACAAAAAGCCGTTCATGCCGCTTTCCAATGCGTTGCGGCGATCCTCGTCGAAGGCGTTGGCGGTCATGGCAAGGATCGGGAGCTTTGCCCGGGCAGGGTCATCCAGTGCGCGGATCTTCCGGGTGGCGGTGTAGCCGTCCATCACCGGCATCTGCACATCCATCAGCACCAGATCATAGCTGCCCGGCGCTGCGGTGCTCACCTTTTCCACCGCCACTTCACCGTTTTCCGCCGTATCGACCCGGAAGCCGTACTCGCGCAGGATCTCCTGCGCGATCTCGCGGTTCAGCTCGTTGTCCTCTACCAGCAGGATATGTCTGTCCTTGAAGTCGGCGTTCTTTTCCGGCAGAATCTCCTGCGACGCATCTGTCAGCTTCTGGCCGAGGGCGCTCATCAGGGTCTCGCGCAGGTCAGACATGAACATGGGCTTGGAGCAGAAGGCGGTCACACCGGCGGCCTTTGCCTCTACCTCAATGTCAGACCAGTCGTAGGCCGTCAGGATGATGATGGGGGTATCGTCGTTCAGGCTGCGTATCTGGCGGGTGACCTCGATGCCGTTCATATCCGGCAGCCGCCAGTCGATGATATAGGCGTGGTAGACATCGCTCATCTCGATGGACTGCCGCGCGCGCAGCACCGCTTCCTTGCCGGAAAGGGTCCATTCCGCGCGCATTCCCACCTTGACCAGCATCTTTGTCACGCTGTCGCAGGTGTTGAAATCGTCGTCCACCACCAGAGCCTTCAGGCCTTCCAGCTCGGTGATCTTTTCCACCGGGCGGTGCTCTGCCTGCACCCGCAGCGGCACACGAATGATAAACTCGCTGCCCTTGCCCTGCGCTGTCTGCACCTCGATGGTGCCGCCCATCATATCCACGATGTTTTTGGTGATGGCCATGCCAAGACCGGTGCCTTGGATACGGCTGACCGTGGAGGTGCGCTCCCGCTCAAACGGCTCAAAGATTTTTTTGGCAAATTCCGGGCTCATGCCGATGCCGTTGTCCTTGATGCGGAATTCGTACTGCCCACAGCCGCGCACCTGCCCGGCAAGCTGGCGTACTCGCACCGAGACCGTGCCGCCCGCCGGGGTAAACTTGATGGCGTTGGACAGCAGGTTCAGCAGGATCTGGTTCAGCCGGGTCTTATCGCAGTAGACATCCTCGTCGGTCACGTCCATCGCGTCCATATAAAGCTCCAGCTGTTTTGCGTAGATCTGCCCGCTGACGATGGTTTTCAAATCGTGCAGCACATCCGAAAGGTTGACTTCCACCTCTTCCAGATGGATCTTTCCGCTTTCGATGCGGCTCATATCCAGCACATCGTTGATGAGCGAGAGCAGATGGTTGCTGGAAGCAAGGGTCTTGGCCAGATAATCCTTCACCCTCTCCTTGTCGTCGATATTGCTGATCGCCAGTGTGGTAAAGCCGATGATGGCGTTCATGGGGGTGCGGATGTCGTGGGACATATTGGAAAGGAAAGTGCTCTTGGCGCGGTTGGCAGTCTCGGCGGCAGCAACGGCATCCGAAAGCGCCTGATTTACCTGTTTGTCGGCGGTGCGGTCGGACATGACAAGGATGTATTTGGTCCTGCCCTCCACCTCGCTGCCTATGGCGATGTTATGGAACCAGCGGCGCTCTTTGGTTTCCAGATGCTCAAACTCGAGATCCCATTCCCGCTGCTGTCCGCTGAGAAGCCCATCCAGAAAGTTTTCGCCCTGCTCCGGGGCGCCCAGCTTGTCCAGAGCAAAGGCATTTTGCCGGACTTCTTTCCACGGGATGCCCAGCAGACGCTCAATGTTCGGGCTGACATAATCCACCTTGGAGGTCTCTGCGTCCAACATCAGGAAAACGTCGTCCACGTTCAGCGAGAGCTTCTGGAACAATTCATCCCGGTAGGAGATCTCGGTATCCTTCCGGCGCAGGGTCATATGGCTTCTGCGCACAATGAGCAGAATGACCAGCACCGCAAGACCTGCGGCGATGCCCGCTACGATCTGTATCGTATGGAACCACAGCTTATCCAGATTGGCATTGACGATTTTGACCGGGACAAGTCCCAGCATCGTCCAGCTCTGGATCGCCGTGCCCTCGTAGACCAGATAATAACTGGTGTCGCCCAGCTTTACCTTCATGTTTCCGCTGCTGCCCTGTGCAAAGGCATTGGACAGATCCAGGATCTGCGCCTCGGAAAGGTCGGAATGGTCGCGCAGCATCGCAATGAAGTTGTAGATCGTTTCCTTGCGGTTTACGGAATTGTCGATGACCACCCGCCCATCCGGGTAGATGACATAGTTGCTGGCATTGCCCTGAAAGGCAGAATTGTCCAGTAATCTCAGCACCTCATCATTGTAATAGGTGATGGCAACGGCATCGTAAGCAAAACCCCGGTAGCTGCCCTGCGTTTCGGGACAGATGAACGCCAGCATCTGGGTTTTGCCGGGCAGAGCCGTATTCATCACAATATCGTTACCGCTGGCAAGCTCTTCGTCCAGATTTGTCTGCAGGCCAAGGTAGCCCGTTTCCCCGGTCACAGTCATGTAGTTGCCGTCATAGGTAAGAAAGTAGAATTCGGCAAACCCAGCCTTCTGCTGTGCCGCCCTGATATACGCCTGTATTTCGGCCTCATCCGAGGTACTTTCCAGAAAGCCGTTGTACAGATGCAGGTAGGTCAGGTTTTTGCGCACCATCTCTTTCAGCATATTATTGGATTTATGCAGAACCTCTTCCAGATGCGAGGTGCTTTCCTGATAGATGGTCTGGGACACAAATGAGATGTACTGAACGCTGAAACCTGCTATCAGCAAGACCAGAAGAAGGATGGCAGCAACAGGGAGCCATTTTTGCCGGGGATGGCAGTTTCGTTTGGATTCGTGCTTTTCGTCTGCCATCCTGCTCACCTCAACGTAATGTAGTTTTCAGGTTCTGCAAGCGCTGCGCCGCCGCCGGAGACATGATCGCGCCATCTGTTTTTTACCCATGTATCTCCGTCCAAAGGCGTGCCGCTCTCGCTCGCAAGCAGCGCTTCCATCTGTTTTTCCGCTGCCAGACAGGTCACGGTAACGGTGTCGTCGTCCCGGAGCGGCTGTCCGTTCCGGGTGATGCCGGTCAGAGTATAGCTGCCGCTTGCCTCTTTGACCTCCACGGCAATGCCGCTGACCACCGGCAGAGAGCCGCGGTTGAAGGGCACAAACCCTCCCTCGCAGCCCTCCACAAAGGCGCGGACGGTCTCCTTCAGCTCTGCGCCGGTCATGGTGCGCTGGCGGGACATCAGACCGTTGGGCATGATCATGGAAGCGGCCATTTTCTTGTTATAGTCTGCCCGCAGTATACTGCCGGTAAAGCTGTTTGCGGTGGCAAGCAGCACATCGGTGCCATAAACGCCCCGCAGCGTGTTCGCCATAACGGAGAAGGAGGCGCTGCCGCCGTTTGCGTGGAAGACATTGGAATAGCTCTTCCCGGAGGTCAGCACGATCTCGTCATCGGCAGGCGTTTCTTCGGCAAGAAGCCTGGCATTGAACGCACGATAAGCCTGCCGTGCCGTGTACTCGCCCGCGATCATTTTGGAGACAACGTCCTTGGAGACGGCAAAGAAATCGTTGGAGGCGATGCGGATATACATGTGGTTTTCTTCCACCACATCGCGCACATCCTTCATGTACTCGGTCAGGCGCAGAGGGACATTCTGGCTGTAGCTCAGCACATCCTGCCCGTCGGCAACGATGCGGCTCTGCGCCTCCTCGGAGAGCATGACGTTCAGCACCTTCATGGCTTTTTCGCGGCGCGCGGTGTCCTGCTCGAGGTCACGGTTCAGAGCGATCTGGAAATACGGGGTGGTCATGATCCACTTTTCGCCGTTCTGGCTGAAGAAGGGCAGGAAGATCGTGTCGATGCCCTCATCCTGAAACATCTTGACACCGGCAGAGCTGCCAAAGTACATGGCAACTTCTCCGTTCCGGAACATCCCGGTCACATCGTCGTAATTCAACGCAAGATCGTCTGCCGTGAGGTGGGTATCCTGAATGAACTGCGCCATCCGCTCAAACGCCCCCGGCCACACGGTGTCGTCCAGACCCACCCGTGCGGTGCTGGCAGGGTTGCTGTAAGCAGTGCGCCACTTGCGCCCATCAGTCGTGGTAAGCTCGGCAGCGGAAAGCCCCTGCAGCGTTTCCATGCAGGTGTAGTCGTAGGTATAATCGGCGGTAAAACCGCGGAGGCCTGCTTTTTCAAAGGCCTGACAGGCCGAAACGAAGCTCTCGTAATCGGTGGGCAGCGGAATATCGTACTGCTCAAAAAGGCTGCGGTTGACCACAAAGCCGTGGGCATCGGCGCAGACCGGCAGCCAGTTCACGCTGCCGTCCTCGTTTTTGAAGCTGTTGAGGTAGGTGTTGTACACAGCGCCCGCCTCGTTGGTCAAGGCAAGGTTCATCAGGCTGTCCTTCAAGGGAGCCGCATCGTGCAGCGAGAAGCGGCAGCTGGTGATGATATCCGGCAGATCGCCGTTCTCCTGCAAAAACTTGTAAAAATCCAAATCGTTGTTGCCCACGATGAATTCAATATTTACATCCGGCAGCTGGGACTGGATATATGGCGCATAGGTTTCGTACAGGTTATTCGTCCACAGATACACCTGAATGGTCTGGGCGTCCTCCTTCTTTTCCACACTTTCGGCGTTTTTTGTTCCGCAGCCGGTCAGCATGGAGACCGCCATCACCAGTGCCATAAGCACGGAAAACAGGCGGTGCAATGTTCTTTTGTTCATCAAATCGTTCTCCTCACAACTCTTGGGCAGCTGCCGTTCTGCACTCCCGAATACCGCAAAAAGGCATAGGTACAGCACGACAGAGATATAAGATTATTTTACCACCGCCATGAGGGATTTTCAATAAAATTTCATGTATTGATACCTAAAAGCAGCGCGCGTCCGATTTCTTTGCGCCAGTCGATGCAGCTTTTTGTATCAACGCACAGGGTGAGGCGGGCTGCCAGTATTCTTATGTGCTGCTGCCCTCTGTCCGCATCAGAGATATTTCTGGATGGTCGGCACAAGGACATTCATATTGATCGGTTTTGCGATATGGTCATTCATCCCGGCATCCAATGCCGCCTGTTTATCTTCGGAGAAGGCGTTTGCCGTCATGGCGATGATGGGGATGTCCGCCTTTTGGGGGTCATCCATCCTCCGTATCTTTTTTGTCGCATCGTAGCCGTTCATCACCGGCATCTGGATGTCCATAAAGATCAGCTGATACGTTCCGTTCGCCGCTTTTTCCAGCATATCCACACATTCCACGCCGTCTTTGGCTCGGTCTACCGTGCAGCCCTCTTCCTGCAGCAGCTCGACGGCGATCTCCGCATTGAGGTCGTTGTCCTCGGCCAGCAGGATCTTCACGCCGCACAGGCTCTTTTGGTCCGAAGGGCCAGTCTCCCGTTTCGCCTGTATTTCATCCTCGGACGCAATGCGGCAGGGAATGGTCACAGTAAACGTGGAGCCAACACCGATCCTGCTCTCCACTTCCACGGTGCCGCCCATCAGCCCGACCAGCTTTTTCACGATGCCCATCCCGATGCCGCTGCCTTCCACCTTGCTGATGGTGGACGTACGTTCCCGTTCAAAGGGTTCAAAAATGTGCTTCTGGAACTCCTGCGACATCCCGATGCCGTTGTCGGCAACCGTGATCACCATATTGCACCAGCTCTCTTTTTCGCCGGGCTTCTGCGTAACATCGCAGCGGATCGTGCCGCCGGCTCCCGTGTATTTGACCGCGTTGCTGACGAGGTTTGTACAGACTTCGGTCAGGTGCGGAATATCCGCATAGATATACGGATGCAGCAGCTGTGTTGTCACCATAAGCGTCTGCCCCTTGCTGTCTGCCAGATTCCGGAACATGGCAATGCAATTACGGAAATCCTTATCGATATCCGAAACAGAATACTCGATCTCCGTCTTGTCGTTTTCGATGCGGGCAAGATCCAGAACATTGTTCAGCAGCATCAGCAGGTTCTGTCCGCACACCTGAATGTTCTCCATGTATTTTTTCAGCTTTGCAGGGTCGTCCGAATGCCGGGAGGCAAGGTCTGCGTAACCGATAATGGCGTTCATGGGGGTGCGGATATCATGCGACATATTGAACAGGAAGGTGGATTTGGCGTGGTTCGCGCTCTCGGCGTTTTCCACAGCGACCTGCAATTTTGCATTCAGCTCCTGCGTATCGTCTGCGGCTTTCCTTGCAGCTGCTTCGGCTTTGCGCGCCTTCCGCAGCAGCTGCAGGATCGTGAGCAGAATGACTGCAACTGCAATGCTGCCGACCAGCAGCACCATGACAAAGTTATCCTTTATAAACTCGCTCAAGGTGACCTTCCGCAAAGAGCTCTTATGCATCGCCAGAGAGCTGGTAAGCATATTGGCTGGCATTGCCTTGATCGTTTTGTTCAGGATGGACAGCAGGCTGCGGTTTCCGCTATTGACCGCAAAGCAGGATCTGGCAGGGTTTGGCAGCGGAACGCTGTAAAAACCATAAATTTTGCTGTATTTCGCCTCACTGCTGACCCCTGTGATAAAACAGTCTGCCTGTCCGTCCTTGACCAGTTTTATCGCATCCTCCTGTGTATCGCAGTCCACGATCTCCCACTGCGGATAATAAAACGCAATGTACCTTGTCAGGGAAATCTTGTTTTGGGGAACGGCAACGCGGTTCACTTTGTTTTCAGTAAAGAGCTGTTGGTTCGTGACCACCATCATATTGGCGGTCCACGTTGTGTTGGTTCTGGCAACGCGATATTCTTCAGCCAGATTGGGACTCTGGTCGAAATGGAAGATCATGTCGATCTCGCCTGATTTCAACGCATTGAGTTCCGCCTCTTTGTCGTCATAACCGACCAACTGAAATTCCAGCTCCTGATTTCCCAGACAATCTGCGGCAAACTGAATATAGTCTATGATTGTTCCGGTAATCTCCCCGGTGGCAGGGTCATAGGTGCTGACGCCGCTATCACTCGTCAGAAAGCCCATCCGGATCGCGCCGTGCTTTCTGAGCCACGCCTTTTCCTCACCCGTAAGGATGGGCTTATAATCCAGCGAGAAATACCTTTTACACAGATCCGCCGTATAAAAAGGAGCCTCTTCGTCCAACGTGCTCATCGCATTGTCCAGTTCTTCCTTGAGATCAGAACGGTCTTTGTTGAGCGCATAGTAGATGCTGGATTTTCCCACGCGGGTTATGGTCGAGATGCCAAGATCTGCCCAGTAGGATTCTTCCAGCGAAACAAAGCAGTCGATCTCGTGATTTGCCAGCTTTTGCTGCACATCCTCGTTGTTGGAGATGTTGACGTGCTGCGTTTTTATGCCGTGTTTTTCCTCCCATTCGGTCAGCATCACTTCCGGCTCCGTTCCCATCACAACGCCGATCTTTTTGCCGTTCAGCGTTTTGAAGTCAGAGGCGGAGATGTCTGTGCGCGAAAGGTCGGCATAGAGGTAATATTTTTCCTCCCCCATCGGCTCGTCCGAAAACAGCATCTCCTCAGCGCGATCCTCCGTATAAGAAATACCGCCCATGATGTCGATCTCGCCGTTTTCAAGTTTTTCAAAGCAGTCTGACCAGTCGCAGGTCACATACTCGAACTGCCAGCCTGTATAGCCGGATAAGGTCTGCAGTAATTCGTAGCCGTAGCCCTTTCTTGCGCCCTTCTCGTTGCAATAGTTGAAGGTGTCCTCAAACGAACCAACGCGGACGACCTTTACAGGGGCGGTTTCTGCGGCAGCCTTCACAGGGAGCACGGCTGACAGCAACAGCAGCAGACTCAGCAGCGCACAGACGCTTTTCCGCATCAGCGTCTGCATGGTTTCGCTCATTCCAGAGTTTTTCATGATCCCCCAATCTTTCTCCGCCCCAGGCGGTCTCATTCCGGTTTTATTTCCATTGCACAGATTTCAAAAAGTTCATTGCAGCATCGATCCCGTCAGATCGTCAGCAGCTTTTTTGAACAGTATATATACCAACGTATACAATATGTAGTGTAACATTATAACAGAAGCATTTCAAGAGTTCATGCTTGTGAATACTGCTTATATTCTATTATTATCGCAAGTCAGGAAATCAGCGCAGCATCAAAAAGGCCGTCGAGGATGCCGCCCGGACCAGTTCCTGCATCTCGCTCCGTGCCTTGCGGCAGTCCGGGCAGGCAGCTTTGGCCAGTTGGGTTATTTTGCTCCCCGTGGCCCGAGCAGGCCCTGCGGGCCAACATCCACTGCCAGATCTCGCTGGCTCTCAACCGCATCTACACCGAGTGGTACCCCAGCAAGGGCTACAGTTTCAACATCACCAACTCCACCAGCTACGACCAATACTACGTCCATGGCCGGACGGTGTTCGACGTCATGGTGCGGCTGACAGATGACATCTTCAACACCTATATCCGCAAGACCGGCACCGTGAACCCCTACTACGCTGAATATTGCGACGGAAAATCCGTCACCTGCCCCGGCCTCAAGCAGTGGGGGACCGTCACGCTGGCCAATCAGGGCCGCAACGCACTGAGCATCCTCAAATACTACTATGGCAACAACATCGAGATCATCCGCACCAACAACATCCAGTCCATCCCCCAGAGCTACCCCGGGAGCCCTCTGCGGCAGGGCAGCACCGGAGCGGCGGTATTCACCCTGCAGCGGCAGCTCAACCGCATCACCAAAGACTATCCCTTCCTCGGCCTGCTGACGGTGGACGGCATCTTCGGCCGCAAGATGACCGAGACGGTCAAAAAGTTCCAGAAGCAGTTCAACCTCACCGCCGACGGCGTGGTGGGCCGCAGCACCTGGTATAAGATCAGCTATATCTATGTCTCGGTGAAGGACCTCGCCGAGCTGACCAGTGAAGGCGAGACATTCAGCGGCACCCTCCCGGACGGCCCATGGAACTTCGGCAGCAGCGTCCTCAAACAGGGCTCCACCGGCAGCGAGGTAGAGCAGATGCAGTTCTGGCTGAGTACGCTGGCTCAGTATGAGAGCAGCATCCCCTCTGTCACGGTGGACGGCGTCTACGGCAGCGGCACAGCGGCGGCTGTCCGGGCGTTCCAGCGGCGCTACGGCCTGACGGTGGACGGCATCGTAGGTCTCACCACATGGACCGAGCTGTACGACCAGTTCCGCAGCATCCAGTCCGACAACGGCACCCCCAACGCCTACCCCGGCACCGCCCTGCGCCAGGGCAGCAGCGGCCAGAACGTCCGGCTGGTGCAGTTCTGGCTGAAGATCGCACGGACGGTCTATTCCAGTCTCAACAATGTCACCGTGGACGGCATCTTCGGCTCGTCTACCGCAGCGGCCGTGCGGCGGTTCCAGACCTACTTCGGCCTCACCAGCGACGGCGTCGTGGGCCGGACGACATGGAACAAGCTCTACGAAGTCTACAACGACATCGCCAACCGCCTGCTTTCGCCCAGCCTGCGGCCCGGCGAGTACCCGGGCGTGCTGCGCAATGGCTCCACCGGCACCGCCGTCCGAGAGCTGCAATTCTACCTCTACCTCATGAGCGCCTACCAGAGCAGCATCCCCTCTGTCTCCATCGATGGCCGTTTCGGCGCGGCCACCGAGGCCGCCGTGCGGGCCTACCAGCGGTTCGCCGGGCTGACGGTGGACGGCATCGTAGGACGGAAGACATGGGATTCGCTCTACGGCAAAGCGTCGGCCCTCCGCTCGTCCGGGCCGGTGGTCACCCTCAAGCGTCTCCCCTACCCCGGCACGCCGCTCACCGTCGGCACCGACAGCAGCGCCGTGCTCTACTACACCCTGCTTTTGCAGCGCATCGCCTACTACTACGACAGTGTAGCGTCCCCCGCGCTTTCCAGACAGTACACACAGGAGACCGCGGACGCCACCGCCAGCGCGCAAGAGCTTCTGGGCCTGCCCGCCACCGGCGTGGCAGACGCCGAGACGTGGACAGCAGTGGAAGCCCTGAGCTTACAGCTGGCGGCCTTCACCCCCAACCCCGACCGGCATCCCGAGCAGGGGCCGGACTACCCGGACCGTGCCATGAAGGAGGGCAGCGCAGGGCATGACGTCAGCCTCATCGAGGGATGGCTCAATGGCCGCTCCAAGCTCTACTGCGAGGAGGACTACGTCGCCGACAACGCTGTCTTCGGCCCGGAGGATACCGCCGCTGTAAAGGAGACGCAGCAGCGGGCGGGTCTTGAGGCAAATGGCGTCGTGGACCGGCCCACCTGGGCCGCACTCCGCGCCCAGAGCCATACTGCCTGCGACAACTGCACCGAGGAGGGATGAGAGATGGCACGCTTACTGGTCTATGACGCCTACGAGAACAAAGTCTACACCTATTCGAACCTGCGCGAGAACGACCCCATGCCCTACAGCACCGGCAGGACTCTGACCGTGCGGGAGTTCCGGGGCAAATCGAACAGCCCGGTGCTCTGGACGACCATCGCGGCAATGGAAGCGTGGAACCTCACCCGCCGCAAATACGGCAGGGGCATCCCGGTGGGATACGCCTTCCGCCGCATCTGGGAGGGAGGCCACGGCACCCGCAGCCAACACTATGCCGGCGTGGCCTTCGATGTGGGGCAGAGTCTCAGCCAGACCCAGCGCACCGCCATCTACAACGCCGCCCGCTCCACCGGGGCGTGGGGCTATGTCGAGCCGCTGAGTCAGACCCCCACATGGGTCCACTTCGACCGGCGCTACGGCACGCCTGCCTGCAGAGGCACCACGGCAGGCTACCCCACCCTCCGCCGGGGCAGCCGGGGCTGCTACGTCATGATCCTCCAGGACGCCCTCTCGACGCTGGGCTACCAGACCGGGAACCGCATCGACGGCATCTTCGGCAGCCGGACGGAAGAAGCTCTCAAGGGCTACCAGCGGCGCACCAGTCTGCGCGTCGACGGCGTCTGCGGCTGCAACAGCTGGAAAAAGATCTCCACCGCCGTGCTGGGTGTTGGACGGACGAAGACGACCATTGATTGATCTTTCTGCAGACAAAATGGGAGCCCCCGGCACTGCCGGGGGCTCCCATACTTCACTCCTCCACCACAATATCCTCGCTGAGCACCTGTCCGATGGGCTTTGCAATGCACAGATCGGCCTCGGCGTCCGCATTCGTAGGCTGCATATTGATGACCACGAGGTGGTCGCCCCGGAAGTACCGGATGAGTCCCGCCGCCGGGTAGACCACAAGGCTGGTACCGCCGATGATGAGAGTATCAGCGCGGCGGATAGCCGAGACAGCGCCTGACAACACCTGCTCATCCAGCCCCTCTTCGTAGAGGACGACGTCCGGCTTGATGATACCGCCGCATTTGGGGCAGCGCGGCACACCGGTGCTGTTGGCGATGAAGTCCACATCGTAGAACGCGCCGCACTTGACGCAGTAGTTGCGCAGGGTGCTGCCGTGAAGCTCGTACACCGTCCTGGAGCCTGCCGCCTGATGGAGGCCGTCGATGTTCTGGGTGATGACGGCTTTCAGCTTGCCCTCCCGCTCGAGCTTCGCCAGACGCAGATGCGCCGCGTTGGGCTTTGCTCCCTTGACGATGAGCTTATCGCGGTAGAAGCGGTAGAACTCCTCGGGGCGCTCTTCCCAGAAGGTGTGACTCAAAATCGTCTCGGGCGGGTAATCGTATTTCTGATGGTAGAGGCCGTCCACACTGCGGAAGTCCGGGATGCCGCTTTCAGTGGACACGCCCGCACCGCCGAAAAAGACGATGTTCTGGCTCTGCGAAATGATTTTTTCCAACTTTTCAACCATATTCAACACCTCTTTTGTATCTATCGACGGAAATCAGTGCAAAATTTTATGTATTCTGCATTTTGTTTTTCACATTTCAACGGTCATTTTCCGCAAACATCTGCCCCATATGTACGAAAATATCCTGCGGGAGCATCCCGTATTCGCCTTTTTGGCGGGCGGCACGGTCAGCGGCGGCACCGTGGAGCCAGACCGCACAGGCGGCGGCTTCGTAGGCGGACAGACCGCAGGCCAGCAGGGCCGACATCATACCGGCCAGCACATCGCCGCTCCCACCCCTGGCAAGACTTGGATTGCCGGTGGGGTTGACGCAGACGCGGCCATCCGGGGCGGCGACCACGGTCCGCGCCCCTTTCAGCACCACCACCGCATTCCACTGAGCGGCATACCGCCGGGCGACACCCTCCCGGTCAGCCTGAACGGCCTCCACCGAAAGCCCCGTCAGCCGGGACAGCTCCCCCGGGTGTGGCGTCAAAATCAGCTCTTGGGCCGGGCGTGGCAGTTCCTCACCCGCGTTCATGAGGCTGGCTGCGGCGTTGAGGCCATCGGCGTCCAGCACCGCACTGCCCGAAAAGCCGGTGAGCAGCTTCTTCACCAGCGTCCGCGTCTCGGCGGCGCGGGCCGTGCTCTGGGCAAGATAGCCCAGTCCCGGCCCGATGAGCAGGACGGTGGCCTTCTGCCGGAGGATGCGGGGGATGCTCTGGGGGGAGATGCCCCCTTCTGCCCCCGGCTCACAGGGGCAGAGACAGCATTCCGGCAGGCGTGCCGACACCGCCGCCAGCACCGGCTCGACGCTTGCCAGTGTGACGATGCCTGCGCCGGTGCGCAGAGCGCCCTCGACGGTCAGCGACGCCGCACCGCGGTAGCAGACGCTTCCCGCCACAGCCAGCACCGCGCCGAAACTGCCCTTGTTGCTCTCCCTCGGGCGTTTTGGGATGTGTGACCAGACAAATTCAGCCGTAATTTCGGGTGCCATGCTCACGCCTCCCCCTGAATGCAGCGCCTTATCTCTTTTTCCACGTCCTGCACCTCTTCGTGGAACATCCGGGCCGAGACGCGGAGGGCGCCGTGGCCCAGAATGATGACCTGCTCCATGCCGTCGGAGGTCGCCACCCGGACCCGGCGGTTTTTGCCGATCTCGTGGGTGACGCGCTCGATGAACATATCCGCCGTTTCGGCTTCTTTGGTGTAGACAACGTGGATGTTGTGGTACTGCTCGATGCTGCCGGGACTGCCCGGCACACGGTAGGCATCGAACACGAGGATGAGGACGCACTTTTTGAAGCCCTGATAGTTGCAGAGAATGTCCATCAGCCGGTGACGGGCGGCGTCGAGGCTCTCCTTGGAGAGGGCGTTCAGCTCGTCCCACGCAAAGATGATGTTGTAGCCGTCCACCAGCAGATATTCGGGGGCGATCTCCCACTGCTCGGCGGCGAAATCGGGCCGCTCCCGCTTCTGCACCGGGCGGAACGCCGCCAGCGGATCGCGTTTGATGGGGCCGTAGGTGCGCTCAAAAATTTTCAGCAGTTCGGCGTCTTCTTCCAGCGTGGCGCGGTAAGCCGCCATCCGGCGGGGACGGGCCGCTGTTTCTTCTGCTGTCGGGGCGGTGTGGCCCCAGCCGCTGTCCACGTGCATATGGCTGCGCACCTGCTCCCACGGCACCACAAAGCCCGCGCCATGGGAGCAGAACACCGAGTCGGCAGGGTTATCCAAATCATGCTCCGGCTCATAACCCGCCGCCTCGACGACCTCCGCTGCGTTGTGGCAGGGGCGGTATCCGTCCAGCGTCAGGTTCAGGTGTCCCCTTCCCCGGGTGTAGCTGACCACCTCCATAGGGTAGCTGCGCATGGCAGCCACCGGTGCAAAACCGGTGAGGGTGGCGGTCTGGCCGTCGGGGGCGGTCTCGGGCGGGTCAAAGCTGCCCTCCATCCGCTGGACGTCGCTCATGGCGCGGCCAATGTTCTCCGCAGGCACTTCCAGCCGGAAGGAATACCACGGCTCGAGGAGCTGGGTCTTTTTGATCTGGTTTGCCATCATAAGGCCCTGCCGCACGGCGCGGTAGGTGGCCTGCCGGAAGTCGCCGCCCTCGGTATGCTTGAGATGGGCGCGGCCCGCGATGAGGGTGATCTTCATATCCGTCAGCGGCGCGCCGATGAGGACGCCGAGGTGCTGCTTTTCTTCCAGATGGGTCAGCACGAGGCGCTGCCAGTTTTTGTCCAGCTCTTCCTCCCGGCAGTCGGCGGCAAACTGCATCCCGCTGCCCCGGGGCAGCGGCTCGAGCTTCAGATGCACCTCGGCATAGTGGCGCAGAGGCTCATAATGGCCCACGCCCTCGATGGCCTCGGTGATTGTTTCCTTATATAATATGCCGCCGGAGTCGAACTCCACGTCCAGCCCGTACCGCTCGGCCAGCAGGCTCTTGAGCACCTCGAGCTGAATCTCGCCCATGAGCTGGACGTGTATCTCGCCCAGCGTCTCGTTCCAGACGACGTGGAGCTGAGGTTCTTCCTCTTCCAGACGGTGGAGCTTGCCCAATGCGGCATGAACATCCGCGCCCTCGGGCAGACACACCCGGTAACTCAGCACCGGTTCCAGCACCGGGAGGTCGCTGTCCCGCTCGGCCCCGAGGCCGGTGCCGGGCTTCGCCCGGGTCAGTCCGGTGACGGCGCAGACCTGCCCCGGGCCGATGGCCTCTGCCAGCGTATATTTTGCGCCGGAGTAAAGCCGCAGCTGGTTGGCCTTTTCGGCCCAGGGCTCGCCGTCCGCTTCGCCGGTGAGCTGGGCTTTGACTTTCAGCTCACCGCCGGTGACGCGCAGCCAGGTCAGCCGCTCGCCCCGCTCATCCTGCGAGACTTTGAACACCCGCGCACCGAAAGCTTCCAGCGCCGGGGCGGCGCGGGTGTATTCGTCGAGGCCGGCCAGCAGCTCGTCCACACCCTGCAGTCCGCCGGCATTCTCCCTCTGCAGGGCCACGCCAAACCAGCAGGGAAAGACGTGCCGCCGGGCGATGGCCGGGATGATGTCCTCCGCCGTCAGGCTGCCCGCGTCCAGCATCTTTTCCATCAGGCGCTCGTCGCAGAGGGCCAGTGCCTCGTCCCGTTCGGCCTGCTCTGCACCGAAATCCACGAATCCGTCGCCCAGACGGCGGGAAAGCTGGCTCAGCAGCGCCTCTTTGCCCGGGCCGGGCAGGTCCATTTTATTGATGAACACGAAGGTCGGGATATGATACCGCCGCAGCAGACGCCAGAGCGTCTCGGTATGGCTCTGGACGCCGTCGGTGCCGCTGATGACCAGCACTGCGTAGTCGAGCACCTGCAAAGTGCGCTCCGTCTCGGTGGAAAAGTCCACATGGCCGGGGGTGTCCAGCAGGGTGATATTCGTACTTCCCGTTTTCAGCAGGGCCTGCTTGGAAAAGATGGTGATCCCACGCGCCTTTTCCAGCGTGTCGGTGTCGAGAAAGGCATCTTTGTTATCCACCCGGCCCAGCTTGCGGATGCTGCCCGCGCGGTAGAGCATTGCCTCGGAGAGGGTGGTCTTGCCGGAGTCTACATGGGCAAGGATGCCCACCACCAGCTGTTTTTCGCTTTTTTCTGCCATGTCCGCTGCCCTCACACTGCACCTGCGATGAGTCCGATGATGAGCAGCGCTCCGCCCAGGAGCAGATTCGAGAGCATACTGCAATAGGTGCGCTCTTCGGGTTCCAGTTCCTCGAAGGAGACGATGCGTTCATCGGCAAAATCCACGATGGACTTGGTTGAGTGGAACTTCTTCTTTTTGCCCATATCCTTAAACTCTTCGCCCAGATGATGGATGGTCACACCGTCCAGACGGAGGTAGTTCACCCACGCCCACGCCAGCAGCACAACACCCAGCAGCAGGGCCGGGGCCTGCCACATCGTGAAGGTGCCGTCGCTGACGTAGCGGTCCCACAGCAGCATCAGCACAGCCACCACCGACACCCGGGTGACGGATTTATACAAAATGGGGCGGAACATATATTTTTGATACATCGAAACCAGCTTTTTCATCCAAGGACGCTCCTTTTATAGAAGTAACATTCTTTTTTATTGTAGCATGATTTTGTGAAAAAAGATAGCCGCTTTGCGTTTTCCAACTTTCGTTGTATCCATTCGTCATCTCGTAAAAGTGCGACTTCTTTCCATTCTTTACCGTTTTTTTGCCGTCATTTTTCAGAGAAAAGCATCCGTTACTATTTTGTTTCTATTTCAGCGCTGTATTTCATTGACTTCTTTTGCCCACAATGTTAGAATACGAAAGGTGCGGCCCCGGGCGCTTTGTGCGTTTTGGCACCCGGAGCGTACCGTTTTTTGCATTTAGGATAGGAAAAAAGGAAAACAATATCTCGGAGGATCGTATCTCAATGAACATCGATTTTGAGTCCCGCAACATCACCCGCCGCAGCTTCCTGAAGGGCGCCGGCGTCGTGGGTGCCGCCGGCCTGCTGTCCGCCTGCGGCGGCAGCAAGTCCAACAACTCCGGCAGCACGGCTGCTTCCGGCGCACAGGCCCCCAACTCCACCGGTGCCACCCCCCTCAAGGAGTACATCTCCTGGGAGTCTGCCAACCGTGAGATCGAGAGCTGGAACATGCTGTACAGCCAGACCCTCACCGACGCCAACGTCGTCACCAACCTGTGGGACGGCCTGATGAGCTTCGACTGCTACGGCAAGCTGGTGCCCGCCATCGCCACCAGCTGGGAGGCCAACGAGGACTCCACCGTCTGGACCTTCCACCTGCGCGACGATGTGGACTGGGTGGACTGCAACGGCGAGGTGAAGGAGCACATCACCGCCACCGATTTTCTGGTCGGTCTGGAGTGGGTGCTGAACGCCTCCAAGAACGAGGCCAACAACACCTCCATGCCCACCCTGTACATCGTGGGCGCTGAGGAGTACTACGAGAAGACCAAGGATATGGGCGCTGCAGCCGCCGACCTGCGCTATCAGGATATGCTGGACGCAGGCGTGGGCATCGAGGCTCCCGACGACTACACTCTGGTGTTCACCTGCAAGCACTCCTGCCCCTACTTTGATACCGTGGCCTCCTACACCAGCTTCTACCCTGCCTCTCAGGTGCTGATCGACGAGCTGGGCATCGAGACCTTCCGTGGCTGCGACAACACCAACATGTGGTACTGCGGCCCCTACCTCGTCGAGGAGTATATCCAGGGCAACACCAAGAGCTATATCCCCAACCCCCACTACTACGATGCCGCCAACGTCAGCCGCTTCGAGCGTCTGACCGTGACCATGATCTCCGATCAGGCTATCGCATTCCAGCTCTACCAGAACCGCGAGCTGGACGAGATGGACCTGAACGAGAGCACCATCACCACCATCACCTCCGACCCCAACAACGAGTACAACAGCCAGCTCTGTGAGAAGCGCGCCCGCCCCACTGCCTACGCCATGCACTTCAACTACCAGAAGAACAACGCCGACGGCACCCCCGATGTGAACTGGAACAAGGCCATCGCCAACACCGCTTTCCGTCAGTGCTTCTACCGCGGCCTGAACCTGAAGGCATGGTTCTCCCGCTACAACAAGATCAACCCCCTGAAGTGCGAGAACGACTACTACACCATGAAGGGCCTGTGCTACAACACGCAGGGCGTTGAGTACACCACTCTGGTGGCCAAGGAGATGGGCTTCGACTCCGAGAAGTACGACGGCGAGACCATGATCCGCCTGCGTGCCAACGGCGGCGACATCTCCGCCCTGAAGAAGCAGGCCATGGAGGAGCTGAGCGCCATCGGCGTCACCTTCCCCGTCAAGGCCACCTACTTCATCATCGCCAGCAGCACCTCCGCACTGGACAACGCCACCATCCTCAAGCAGTGCTTCACCGACAGCTTCGGCGATGACTTCATCAAGCTGGACGTCCAGACCTACGTTTCCAGCCTGACCCAGGAGGTCCGCACTCCTCAGCTCCAGAGCTTTGTCATCAACGGCTGGAGCGCCGACTTCGGCGACCCCGTCAACTTCCTCGGTCAGGAGATTCTCCACGATGACAACGCCTACTACGCACACTACTACTCCAACATCGCCCGGGTGGCTGAGGCTCCTGCCGACTACCAGAAGGACCTGATGGATGCTTTCGAGCAGTACACCGATCTGGTCAATGCCGCCAGCGCCATCGTCAATGACACCGACGCCCGCTACGAGGCCTTCGCCAAGGCTGAGGCCTATATGCTGGAGAATGTGCTGGTCAGCCCCACCTACTACGACATCGCATGGTCCCTGACCCACGCCAACGAGTACAGCAAGATCAACGCCATGTACGGCAGCTGCAACTACAAGGCCGTCAACTGGGAGACCAGCGAAGAGGCCTACACCACCGTCCAGTACGAGCAGTTTGCCAAGGCATTCGAGCAGGCTTCTCAGGGCTGATCCGGCGCGAACAGCCATTCCTTTTCAGTCGGCACATGAAATATTTTCATTTTTATGTGTTTGCTGAATCAATAAGATTCAATCCGTGCCGGAGTTATTTTTCTTGACTTCCCGCCTGTGGGATGATAGAATATCTGCAATCGATACGGGTTCTGCAATGGCGCAGAAACAGATCAATAAAATCTGTCTCTGCGCCCTTTTTGTACCCTTTTGAAGCCGGGTTCATGGCCAGAGTGCGCCGGATAGGCGAGGATTTTTGCCCACAGACAAGGCGATTTTCCGCAGCAATCCTAACGGATTGCAAGGGAGAGCAACGCAGTATGTGAGCAAAAAGACCGTTCAGACGGCGTACAATGGTTATGAAGACGGCTTCCAGACCTTGTGGGAAGGTAAAGCAGTATGGACAGGGTAGGGATTTGGGAAACGCAGAGCCGTACCAGTCATTACAGGAGGGAAAGAATATGTACCACGATTTTGAGTCTTACACCATCACCCGCCGCAGCTTCCTTAAGGGTGCCGGCGCTGTTGGCGCAGCCGGTCTGCTGGCTGCCTGCGGCGGCTCTTCTTCCAGCACCGCAGCCAGTGCTTCGTCGGCTTCTTCCGGTGCAGCCGCTTCCAGCAAGGGCCTGAGCGAGCTGTTTACTTACGAGACTTCCGGCCGCGAGATCGAGAGCTGGAATATGCTCTACAGCCAGCAGGCCATCGACTTCAACGTGACGACCAACATCATCGACGGTCTTATCAGCTTCGACAACTACGGCAAGCCTGTGCCGGCTCTGGCTAAGAGCTGGGAGCACAACGAGGACTCCACTGTCTGGACTTTCCACCTCCGTGACGACGTGGACTGGGTGGACATGAACGGCGAGGTGCAGGACCACCTGACCAGCAAAGACTTCCTCGTGGGCTTCGAGTGGGTGCTGAACGCAAAGAAGAATCAGGCCGCCAACACCTCCATGCCCTCCACCACCGTCGTGGGCGCAGCCGATTACTACGACAAGACTTACGGAATGGATGACGCCGCAGGCGAAGCCCTTACTTACGAAGATATGCTGGCCGCAGGCGTCGGCATTGACGCACCGGATGATTACACCATCGTCTACACCTGTATAAATCCCTGCCCCTACTTCGACACCGTGGCTTCCTACGTCTGCTGCTATCCGGCACCCCCGGCTCTGGTGGAAAAGCTGGGCGTCGAGGGCTTCCGCGGCGTGGACTACACCCAGCAGTGGTGCTGCGGCCCCTACCTCATCGAGGAATTTGTGGCCGACAACTCCAAGCGCTTCATCCCGAACCCCCATTATTATGCGGCAGACGAGTGCAGCCGCTTCGAGCGCGTGTCCCTGAGCATGATCACCGACCTGACCGTGGGCTACCAGCTGTATCAGAACCGTGAGCTGGATGAGCTGGAGCTGAGCGAGAGCACCCTGACCACCATCACCTCCGACACTTCCAACGCCTACAACGACCAGCTCTGTGAGAAGCGCCCCACCAAGTATGCCTACGACTTCCATTTCAACTTCTACTGCCTCAACTCCGACGGCACCCCCAACGAGAACTGGAACAAGGCCGTGGCCAACCGGGCATTCCGCCGCTGCTTCCAGGAGGGCCTGAACCTCATTCCCTACTACGCACGCTTCAACAAGATCAACCCCCTCAAGTGTGAGAACAACTACTACACCATGAAGGGCGTCTGCTACAACTCCAAAGGCACCGATTATGTTGACCTTGTGGCCAAGGAGCTGGGCATCGACGGCGAGAAGTATGACGGCGAGACCATGGTCCATCTGCGCAAGTCCACCGCCGACTCCATCGCCGCTCTCAAGAAGCAGGCCATGGACGAGCTGACTGCCATCGGCGTCACCTTCCCGGTCAAGGCGCCCTTCTTCTTCGTGGCCGGCAACACCGTGGCTCAGGACAACGCCACTGTTCTGAAGCAGTGCTTCACCGACAGCTTCGGCGACGACTTCATCCAGCTGGACCTCGGCACCTACGTCTCCAGCCTCGCCAAGGAAGTCCGTATCCCCAAGCTCCACGGCTTCGTCATCAACGGCTGGGGCGCAGACTTCGGCGACCCCGTCAACTTTGTGGGTCAGGAGATCCTGCACGACTCCAACGCCTACTACGCCGTCAACTACTCCAACATCCAGCTGGTGGCGGAGGATCCCGCCGATTACCAGAAGGAGCTGGTAGACGAGTTCGAACAGTTCACCGACCTGGTCAACGCAGCCAACGCCATCGTGGACAACACCGATGCCCGCTACGAGGCCTTCGCAAAGGCCGAGGCCTACATGATCAACAACTCGCTGGCCGTCCCCTGCTACTACGATGTCCGCTGGTGCCTGACCCACGTCAACGAGTACACCAAGATCAACGCCATGTTCGGCCCCTGCAACTTCAAGTACGTCAACTGGGAGACCAGCGAGGACGCCTACACCACCGCTCAGTACGAGGAATTTGCCAAGGCTTTCGACGCCGCAAAATCTTAACTTTTTCTTAAATCTTTTCCGCCGGGAGTTCCTGCTTCCGGCCTGTGATCCACACACGGGAGCTGTTCTTAGCCCAAGAACAGCTCCCGTTGTTTTGTTTTTGGGCCTGTTTATCTTATTTTCGTCACTCTTCATCACAGTAAAGTAAATTTATTTCATCTCTATGCAGAGTACAACTTTCTTTTGGAAGAAAAAGCGATTTCCATTCCATTGACAACTATTTATTTCGATGGTACAATATATGTCGTGTTAAGGATTTTACGGGAGGAGCACAGACGCAGACAGAGGGGTCTGTTTCTGCGCTCTTTTGTATTCTCTGGTAATACAGAGGGGCAGATAATCTCGTAGGAGTGGGAAATCGGCAGGGCAAGGTACCCTGCGCCATAGAGCCGAGACACGAAAGAATAATTGGGAGGAAAACACAATGAACGCAAATTTTGAGTCTCATTCCATCAGCCGCCGCAGCTTCCTCAAGGCTTCCGGCGTCGTGGGCGCTGCAAGCATTCTGGCCGCTTGCGGTGGTTCTTCCAGCAGCACTGCTGCCAGCACCTCCGGTGCTGCCTCCGGCGCAGCTGCACCCGCAGCCGACGCCATCACCGATTACGTCTCCTTCGAGACTGCCAACCGTGAGCTGGAGACCTGGAACTTCCTGTACAGCCAGTCCGCTTCCGACCTGAACGTCACCACCAACTGCTGGGACGGCCTGCTGAGCTTCGACTGCTACGGCAAGGCAGTGCCCGCCATCGCATCCAGCTGGGAGCACAACGAGGACTCCACCGTCTGGACCTTCCACCTGCGCGACAATGTCGATTGGTGCGACGTCAACGGCGAGGTCAAGTCTCACCTGACCTCCAAGGACTTCCTCGTGGGTCTTGAGTGGGTCCTGAACGCCCTCAAGAACGAGGCTTTCAACACCTCCATGCCTTCTGAGACCGTCGTGGGCGCTGCCGAGTACTACGACCTGACCAAGGACAAGGGCGACGCTGCTGCTGACATGACCTATGAGGATATGCTGGCTGCCGGTGTCGGCGTCGAGGCACCGGACGACTACACTCTGGTCTTCACCTGCAAGAACCCCTGCCCCTACTTCGACACTGTCGTTGCCTACAACAGCTTCTACCCCGCCTCTGAGGACCTCATCAACGAGCTGGGCATCGATGGCTTCCGCTCCTGCGACTACTCCACCATGTGGTACAATGGTCCGTACCTCATCGAGGAGTACATCCAGCAGAACACCAAGAGCTTCATCCCCAACCCCAACTACTACGCCGCAAACGACTGCACCCGTTTCGAGCATCACACCATCACCATGATCCCCGACCTGTCCATGGGCCTGCAGCTGTACGAGAACGGCGAAGTCGATAACATCGACCTGACCGAGTCCAACCTGACCACCATCACCTCCGACCCCAACAACGAGCACAACAAGTTCCTGTGCGAGAAGCGCCCCACCAAGTTCAGCTTCCAGATGCACCTGAACTTCCAGCGCAAGGATGAGAACGGCAATCTGGACGAGAACTGGAACAAGGCTGTTTCCAACCGCGCTTTCCGTCAGTGCTTCTACAAGGGCATCGATTTCACCAACTACTACGCCCGCACCAACAAGATCAACCCCCTGAAGTGCGAGAACGACTACTACACCATGCCCGGTGTCTGCTACAACACCAAGGGTGAGGAGTACACCACTCTGGTCGCCAAGGAGATGGGCTTCGACGGTCAGGCTTACGACGGCAAGACCATGATCCGCCTCCGCGACAACGGTGGCGACATCGCTGACCTGAAGAAGCAGGCCATGGAAGAGCTGAGCGCTATCGGCGTCACCTTCCCCGTCCACTGCCACCACTACATCAAGAGCGGCGATACCACTGCTCTGGATACCGCCACCGTTCTGAAGCAGTGCTTCTCCGACAGTCTGGGCGATGACTTCGTCGTGCTGGACATCGGCACCTATGTCTCTTCTCTTTATAAGGAAGTCCGTAACGTCCAGCTGCACTCCATCCTGCAGAACGGCTGGGGCGCTGACTTCGGTGACCCCGTCAACTTCCTGGGTCAGGAAGTCCTGAGCGACGACAACGCTTACTACGCTCAGACCACCTCCTGGATCGCAGCCGTTGAGAAGGATCCTCAGGATTACCAGAAGGACCTGCTGGCTGATTATCAGGAGTTCACCGATCTGGTCACTGAGGCAAAGGCCATCGTCACCGATACCGATGCACGCTATGCCGCATTCGCGAAGGCTGAGGCTTCCATGCTGAACAACGCACTGTGCATCCCCTGCCTGTACGAGGTGCTCTGGTGCCTGACCCACGTCAACGAGTACACCAAGATCAACGCCATGTACGGTCCCTGCAACTACAAGGCCGTCAACTGGGAGACCCGTCAGGGCGACGGCTACACCACCGAGGAGTACGAGGCTTTCTCCGCTGCTTTCAATGCAGCAACCAAAGCCTGATGATTATTTTATAAAGGTTTGGTTATCATGTTAAAATACACCGTCAAGCGGCTGGCTCAGTCGCTCGTCACGATCTTATTGATCGCAACCATCGTCTTTCTGCTGATGCGCTGCCTGCCTACGGACTACTACTTCACGGAAGAACAGCTCATGAAGTTTACCGAAGAGCAGAAATACGCCGCGCTGGAAGCCGCCGGTCTGACCGACCCCATCGGCACCCAGCTGCTGAACTTCTACAACGACCTGCTCCATCTGGACTTCGGCACTTCCCGCCGCATCCAGAATGGTGCCTCCGTCGTGAAGGTCATCGGCAAAAAGTTCGGCGTCTCCATGCGCCTCGGCCTGATCTCCGCCGGCATCTCTCTGCTGGTGGGCATCATGCTGGGCATCCTGCAGACCGCCTTCAAGGACAAGGTCTTTGACTGGATCGGCACGGCCTACACCGTTTTCGTCAACGCTGTGCCTTCTCTGGTCTCCTATTCGCTGGTGCTGGTCTTCGGCTCCAAATACCTGGGTTTCCCCACGCTGTACTCCACCCGTAATGTCGGCCCGTCCAGCGTGCTGCCCATCGTCTGCTTGTCGCTGGCGTCTATCGCAGGCTACGCTCTGTGGACCCGCCGCTACATGGTGGACGAGCTGACCCGCGATTATATCAAGCTGGCCCGCGTCAAGGGCCTGAGCTCCAGCGAGATCATGTTCAAGCACGTGCTGCGCAACGCCATGGTCCCCATGGTGCAGTATATCCCCCAGTCCATCCTGCTGACGGTCGGCGGCTCTCTGCTGATGGAGCGGTTCTTCTCCGTTCCCGGCATGGGTCCCCTGCTGACCGACGCCATCCAGCGCTATGACCTGAACGTCGTCCAGACTCTGGTCATCCTCTACGCTGCACTGGGCATCGTGGGTGTTTTCCTGGGCGATGTGCTGATGATGCTGGTTGACCCGCGCATTACTCTGACCGGAAAGGAGGCCGCACGCTGATGGCTAAAGCATCTGATTTTGAGGGCAAGAAGCAGGACGAACTGTTCTACTTCGTCGATTACTCTCCGGAAGAAGCCGAGCGTGTCGGCTACTCCAACTACAGCTACTGGGGTTCTGTCATCCAGAACTTCCTCAAGCACAAGGCTGCTGTCGTCTGCCTGATCCTGTTCCTGTTCCTCGTCATCTTCTCCTTCATCGCACTGGCCATCGGCAAGTACGATTATCAGACGCTGGTGTCGGATTCCTCTCTGGCCTTCCAGAAGCCCAACAGTGAATACTGGTTCGGCACCGACAACCTCGGCCGCGACTACTGGTGTCAGGTGTGGTACGCCACTCAGGTGTCCATCCGTCTGGCCCTCATCGTTGCCGTGGGCGAGAGCATCCTCGGCGTCATCATCGGCCTGATCTGGGGCTATGTCCGTAAGCTGGACCGCTTCTTCACTGAGCTGTACAACCTCATCGACAACGTGCCTTACATCATCTACATGACCCTGATCGCACTGGTCGTCGGCCAGAGCTTCACCATCATGGCCGTCTCGATGATCGCCATCGGCTGGCTGGTCATGGCCCGCCGCGTCCGCAACATGGTGTTCATGTTCCGTGACCGCGAGTACAACCTCGCGTCCCGCTGCCTTGGCACCCCGCTGTGGCGCGTTCTGACCAAGAACATCCTGCCCTATCTGGTCTCCGTCATCATCCTGCGCATGGCGCTGAGCATCCCCGCCACCATCAACCTCGAGTCCACCCTGTCCTATCTGGGCATCGGTCTGGGCATCGAGACTCCGTCTCTGGGCCTCATCCTGAGCAAGGTGCGCGGCTTCTTCCTCGATTATCCTTACCTGCTGGTCTTCCCCGCATCCATCGTGTCCATCATCTCCATTTCCTTCTATATCATGGGCAACGCTTTCTCGGATGCTGCTGACCCGCGCAACCACGTTTAACAGATGGGAGAGAAAATCACAAAAATGGATAGACAACCGATCATCTCTGCCAAAGACGTGGAGATCACCTTTAGCCTGCGCGGCAAGAAGCTGAACGCGATCCGCAAGTGCTCGCTGGACCTTTATGACGGCGAGACGCTGGCCATCGTGGGCGAGTCCGGCTCGGGCAAGTCCGTATTCACCAAGACCTTCGTGGGTATGCTGGATGTCAACGGTAAGATCACCGGCGGCTCCATCATGTACGAAGGCCGCGACATGACCAAGTTCACCGAGAAGGACTGGCTGGGCGTGCGCGGCAAGAAGATCGCCATGGTCATGCAGGACCCGATGACCAGCCTGAACCCGCTGAAGAAAATCGGCAAGCAGATCCAGGAGAGCATCGAGCACCATCAGGGTCTGAAGGGCGCGGAGGCCAAGAAGGCCGCCATCGAGATGCTGGCCAAGGTCGGCATCCCCGACCCGGAGCGCCGCTACGAGCAGTATCCGCACGAGTTCTCCGGCGGTATGCGGCAGCGTGTCGTCATCGCCATCGCTGCCGCCTGCCGTCCGCAGATCCTCATCTGCGACGAGCCCACCACTGCTCTGGACGTGACCATTCAGGCACAGATCCTGCAGCTCATCCGTGACCTGCAGAAGGAGCTGGGCATGTCCGTTATCTACATCACCCATGACCTGGGCGTTGTGGCAAACGTGGCAGACCGCGTGGCCGTCATGTACGCCGGCCAGATCGTCGAGTACGGCACCGTCGAGGAGATCTTCTACGACGCATGGCACCCCTACACCTGGGCTCTGCTGCAGGCTCTGCCTCAGCTGGGTACCAAGGGTGAGGCCCTGCCCACCATCGACGGTACGCCGCCGAACCTGTTCAATGAGATCAAGGGCGATGCATTTGCACCCCGCAACAAGCACGCGCTGGCCATCGACTTCGTGGCAGAACCTCCGTTCTTCCAGGTGTCCGAGACCCACGCGGCAAAGACCTGGTATCTGGACCCCCGGGCTCCCAAGATGGAACGCCCGCACTCCATCCAGAACCTGCGTGAGAAAATGGGAAAGATGGGAGGTTCCAACTTAAATGGCTGAGCGTGAAAAGCTGATTGAGCTGAAAGACCTTCAGATCACCTTTGGCTCCGGCAAAAAGAAGTTCGTGGCCGTGGACCACGTCAATTTTGACATCTACAAGGGCGAGACCTTCTCGCTGGTCGGCGAGTCCGGCTCCGGCAAGACCACCATTGGCCGTGCCATCTGCCGCATCAACCCGACCTCGGGCGGTGACATCTTCTTCAAGGGCCAGAAGATCAACGGCAAGATCTCCAAGGAGCTGGACCGTGAGGTCATCCGCAAGGTGCAGATGATCTTCCAGGACCCCATGGCCTCCCTGAACGAGCGCGCCAAGGTCGAGTACATCGTGGCTGAGGGTCTGTTGAACCACCACCTGTACAAGGACCAGAATGACCTGCACGAAAAGGTCATGAACGCTCTGCACGAGGTCGGCCTGCTGCCGGAGTTCGCCTCCCGCTTCCCCCACGAGTTCTCGGGCGGCCAGCGTCAGCGTATCGGCATCGCCCGTGCGCTGGTCATGGAGCCGGAGTTCATCGTGGCCGACGAGCCCATCTCTGCTCTGGACGTCTCCATCCGTGCGCAGGTGCTGAACCTGCTGAACAGCATGAAGAAGTCCCGCGGTCTGACCTACCTGTTCATCGCCCACGACCTGTCGGTCGTCCGGTTCATCTCGGACCGCATCGCCGTCATCAGCAAGGGCCGCATCGTGGAGCTGGCAGAGGCTGAAGAGCTGTTCCTCCATCCCCTGCACCCCTACACCAAGGCTCTGCTGAGCGCTGTTCCCATCCCCGACCCGGGTCTGGAAAAGAAGAAGAAGCTTCTGGTCTACGACCCCTCCATCCACGACTACAGCGTGGACAAGCCGGTCTGGGAGGAGATCGCCAACGGCCACTTCGTCTATGGCAACCAGAAGGAGCTGGAAGGCTACCGCAAGGAATATCAGAGCCAGCTCTAAGCACTGTCACTTGACTGTATTTTAACACAAATGCCCCGCCGCATTGGGAAGCATCCCATTGCGGCGGGGTTTTGTGCTGTATAAAAAGAGGCCGCTTCCCGTATTTCTGCCGGGAAGCGGCCCCTTTGTGTTTTATATCAGTCTTGCACCGGGCTTCGGCTCATGGGCCTGCCAGAGGGTGACCCACTCGGGCAGATGCAGGGTCTTCAGGCGCTGGGGCAGGGCGGCGAGATCGCCGCCCGTGAGATACCACGCCACACCGAACGCCGCCAGCGCCAGGATCCCCAGCACCGCCAGCAGAACGCGGAGAGGATGCTTCTTCTTTGGGGTGGGGTCCTTGCTCTGCGAACGGCCCGGAGGATCGCTCTGTTTGGCCTGTCCGGCGGGAAGGAAGCCTGTCCCTTCGGCCTGCGGCAGGCCGGCAGCGGCGCGGCGCACCATATCCAGCAGCCAGAGGCCGGGGTTATCTGCGGCGGGGACGGTGCGGAGCCAGCAGCCTTTTTTCGTGCAGAGCACCAGTACATGGTCGCTTTCCCGCTCGGCACAGGCCACGGCCAGCTCTGTTCCCACGATGCGGCGAGCCGCCTGCGCTCGGGAAAGGGCCAGACGGACAGGGTCGGGGTTGTCCCCTTCCCCGCCGAGCTTGGCCCGGGCGCGCTTTTCGATTTGGGGGCCGACCTTGGCGTCGGCATAGCTCATGGTGCCGAAGTCGTAGACCTTCTCGGCACCGGGGACTTTCTCGAGCCGGGATTCCAGCAGCGCACCGGCGGCGGCATCGCCGCAGGCCAGCAGACGATCATGGGCTTCCAGCGCCTGCACGGCGGCAGCGGCCAGACTGGTATCGCCTGCACCGTATACGTCCGCGCCAAAGCTGCTGCGGAGGCTCTGAGCCGCCTTTTTCAGTCCCGTGGGCGTGTCCGCATGGACAGCCAGCAGCGTCTCTGCACCCCGGCTCTTCCACTGGGCCTCGGCCCTCCATTGGGGCGCAAACAACGCCACAGCGGCCGCCAACCGTCCCTGCGGCGCACCGTACAGGCGCAGTACACAACGGGTCTCCTCTGCCAAATCCCATCAACCCCTCATTTTTGATTTTTACCGGACGAACACCTCATCCAGTGCGGCCAGCGCTTCGTCGTCCGACTGCTGGGCAGCGGTGAGGGCCTGCGTCCCGGCAGGGACTTTGCCCTGTGCCAGACGCAGCGCCAGTTCCAGCGCAGCCTGTGCGGCCCGGGCGCGCACCAGCGCACGGTCAGGCCGGGAGACGAAAAGCTTCTTGACGTAGGCCACGCCATCCCGGGCAGCGCCCAGATAAACGGTACCTACAGGGCGCACCTCGTCGCCGCCGGTGGGGCCGGCCACGCCGGTGACGCTCACAGCGATGTCAGCGCCCGAAGCCTTTGCCGCGCCCAGAGCCATCTGTGCCGCCACGGGGGCGGACACGACGTTGTACTTTTCGATGACCGCCGGGTCCACGCCCACGAGCTTTGCCTTGGCCTGCTCCCAGTAGGTGACGAATCCATAGCCGAACACCTCACTGGAGCCGGACACAGAGGTCAGGCGCTGTGCAATGAGTCCGCCGGTGCAGCTCTCGGCAGTGGCGATGGTCAGCCCCTTTTCCTGCAGGGTATGGACCACCGTTTCTTCCAGACCGGCCACATTTTCATCATACACCGCATCGCCCAGCATATCATAGAACTTTTTGGCATACGCGCGGCACATTTTTTCGCCGCCCTCGTCGGAGCGAGCGCGGGCCGTGATACGGATCTCGCACTCGCCGGTCTTGCAGTAGATGGCGGCGGTGGGATTCGGATTTTCCAGCAGGTCACGCACCTTATACTCAATATCGCTCTCGCCGCCCAGCACACGGAGGGTGACGGAGTGGAGGGTGCAGTTCTGGCGCTCCATCAGCAGAGGGCGGACGCTCTCCGTCCACATGGCCTTCATCTCGTGGGGGACACCGGGCATGAGGACGGCGCAGCGGCCGTCCTGCTCGAACCACGCGCCGGGGGCTGTGCCGTGGTTGTTGATGATTTTATGGCCCTTGGTGGGGACCATCGCCTGTTTGCGGTTGTTGGGGGTCGCCTCGCGGCCGGTGCGGGCAAAGTAGCTGGTGATCTTATCCCACTCGGCCTCATCGAAGGCCAGCTCATCCCCGAAGCAGGCGGCAACAGTCTCCTTGGTCAGGTCGTCCGCCGTGGGGCCGAGGCCGCCGGTAAAGACCAGCAAGTCGCAGCGGCTCTTGGCCTCGTTGACGAAATCGGCCAGACGGCCATGGTTGTCGCCGATGGTGCTCTCCCGCTGGACTGTGATGCCCAGATCGGCCAGCTCCCGGCTGAGGTACTGGGCGTTGGTGTTGAGGATGTTGCCGAGAAGGAGCTCGGTACCCACACTGATGATCTCTGCTGTCATGGCTCAGCCCTCGAATTCCACGTCGTCGGTGATACGCAGGCGGATACGCTCGGTGGCCTCTGCAGCCTCGGCTTCCAGCTCTGCCAGACCGGGCATCCCGGCCTCGGCTTCGAGGATCTCGCTCAGTTCGGGGCGGATCTTCGGGTGCGGCGGGGTGAAGATGGTGCAGCAGTCCTCATAGGGCAGGATGCTCGTCTCGAAGGTGTTGATGTGGCGGGCCGTCTCGACGATCTCGGTCTTGTCCATGCCGATGAGGGGACGGAGGATGGGCAGGTCCTGGGCGGCGTCGGTACACTGCAGAGCCTTGACGGTCTGGCTGGCCACCTGTGCCAGGCTCTCGCCGGTGACGAGGGCTTCACAGCCCTGCTTCCTGGCGATGATGTTGGCAATGCGCATCATGCTGCGGCGCATGAGGACGGTGAAGAGAACATCGGGCGCGTTATCGCGGATATACTCCTGAGGCTTGGTATACGGCACCACAAAGAGGTTGGTGCTGCCGGTATAGGGGGTGATGAGCTGGGCCAGAGCCTTAACTTTCAGTTTTGCGCGTTCAGAAGTATACGGAGGGGACGCAAAATGGATGTGGTCGAGGCCGAGGCCGCGCTTTGCCATCCGATATGCCGCCACAGGGCTGTCAATGCCGCCGGACAGCATATTGAGGGCGCGGCCGGAGGTTCCGACAGGCAGACCGCCCTCACCCTGTATTTTCGGGCCATGGATATACGCACCGTAATCGCGGATCTCCACGATGACCTTGAACTGAGGGTTCTTGACGTCCACCCGCAGGTAGTTGTGCCTGCCCAGAAGATAGGCACCCAGCTCCCGCATCAGTTCGGGACTGGTCATGGGGAAGGTCTTATCGGAACGGCGGGCCTCGACCTTAAAGGTCTTGATGCCGTGGAGGCTGTCGCCCAGATAATCCTCGGCGGTCTGGCAGATGGTGTCGAAATCCTTCTCACAGACCACAGCACGGCTGAGGGCCGCGAGGCCGAACACCTTGCTCACCCGCTCAAAGGCGAGGTCCATATCAATATCTTCCTCTTCCGGCTCCATGTAGAAGGTGGACTGGGTGCAGTAGACGCGGAACTTGCCCACCGTCTTGAGACGGTAACGCAGGATCTTCATCATCGTCGATTCAAACTGGTTGCGGTTGAGGCCCTTCAGGGACATTTCGCCCTGATAGCCCATAATGACTTCTCTCATCGTTACTCCTTACTTTTTGATTCTCTGCAAGTGCTTCATACCATCCTCAAAGCGCTCGAGGAAGGCATCCACATCCTCCGGGGTGTTATCGGCACAGAAGGACACCCGGATGGCCGTGTCGATGGCCAGCGGGTCGCGGCCCATAGCCGCCAGCGTGTGGCTGGGCTGTCCTCTGCCGCAGGCACTGGCCGACGAGACGTAGATCTGCTTCTCGGACAGCCAGGCCAGCATCGTCTCACTCTTGATGCAGTTCTCGCTGAAATTCAGCACCTCAGGCACAGCGCCCGCCGGGCTGTTGATCTCCACCTCCGAGAACACAGAAAGCCCCTCGCGGAGGCGGTCATTGAGGGCGCGCACAGCCTTGTCACGGCTCTTGATGCTGCCGGCCAGACGTGTGGCCGCAGCGGCAAGGCCCAGCGCATAGGGCAGGTTTTCGGTGCCGGGGCGGAGGCCGCGCTCCTGCTCACCGCCCAGATAGGGCGGCTGGAACGCCTGCACCAGCCGGTCACTCAGGTAGAGCGCACCGATACCCTTGGGTGCGTGGATCTTGTGGCCGCTGACGGTCATCGTGTCGATGTTGTCCAGCTTGATGGGGACGCGCATCCACGCCTGCACAGCGTCCACATGGACGATGGTGCGGCTGTTACGGCGCTTGACCTCGGCGGCCAGACGCTCCACGTCGTTGCGGGTGCCTATCTCGTTGTTGACCATCATGCAGGCCACGAGGATGGTATTCTTGTCCACGGCATCCAGCATCTTGTTGATGTCCAGTGTGCCGTCGGCCTGAGGCTTCACGACAGTGACGTTATAGCCCTGCGCGGCCAGACGTTCCAGCGGGCGCTGGACGCTGGGGTGTTCGAAGCCCGACACCACGATGCCTTTGCCGAAAGTGCGGGTCTGGGCGGCGCCCAGCAGGGCCAGATTATTGCCCTCGCTGCCGCAGGAGGTAAAGTACAGCTCCTTCGACTTGCAGCCCAGGGTGCGGGCCACAGCGGCACGGGCGGCGTTCAGGACCTCTTCGCTCCGTGCGCCGGGGGCATAGAGGCTGGAGGGGTTGGCCCAGTGCTCCCGCATGGCTTTGTCTATCACGTCTGCCACCTCGGGAGCAACGATGGTGGTGGCAGCGTTATCCAGATAATGCAGTTCCGGATCATGCAGCATAATTTCATTCCTGCCTTTTGTGCATAAAATATCAGAATAAGTATACCACAAAGTTCCGCATAACGCAAAATATTTGCACAGCAAAAAAAGGACCGCTCCATGCAGGAGCAGTCCCTTTCAGCAGCTTGCAGTTCGCGTTTGGGTTCAGCCGTTCTCGTTTGCCTTCTGCAGCCAGATGCTGCCGATGTCCAGCGCATTGTACAGGCCGTTCTTGGTGGTCTGACGTGCCACGCGGGCCTCACGGGGCTTGGACTCATCGGTAGAGAGCAGCTGCAGATGGACCTTGTCTGCCACATCCACACCGCCCACGGTCTTGGTGGACTGGATCTGCAGATAAAGCACATACGGGTCGGTCATGCAGCCGTAATACAGCTCATTGTCCTTGCGGACGAGGGGCTTGCCTTTATAAGTCAGTTTCGGAGTAAATGGCATCGTGAAAGCCTCCCTATCATACTTGATTCACTTTAGTATATCATATTTATAACAGAAAACGCAAGGGCAGGCCCCCGGAATATGGGAATTTTTCCTCACGGGTTGCACGGGCCGGGGCTGTGCTGTATAATAGGGGCGAAAGTTACCATTCCGCCACAGGAGGACATTATGGCAGATTATCAGGAATATCGCCGCCGCATCCTTCACCGGCGCTGGCGCAGGATGTTCATCACCGCTGCGCTGCTCATCCTACTGGTGCTTCTGGCCGCTGTGGGCGTCCTCTGGAAGCGCCTTCACCGCGAGCCAGCCCCCAATACGGCCCAAGGCCCCACCATTCTGCAGCAGGAGTTGACCGGCAGCGAGTGGAACACCATCAGCTACACCCCGGCCCGACGCCTCAGTGTCCAGACCCTCGACAACGGGATGACCGCGATGGATTTCCGCCTCGCCGCCCAGCCTGCCAGCCCTGCCGTGGAGCGGAGCAGCTTTTCGGACGTGAGTTTTTTGGGCGACAGTCTGACGCAGGGGATGCAGCTGTACGACACCGGCCTACCCAACGCGCACTTCTGCGCCTATAAGGGCGTCGGCCCCAATGCCGTCGTCAACAACACCACCTGCCGCCGGGCCGACGGCGAAAAGGAAGTCCCGATGGAGGCGCTGGCCTCCCAGCAGCCCCGGGCACTCTACATCCTGCTGGGTACCAATGTGCTGACCACTGACAGTGATTATACCAGCTTCCTCACCTATTACCGGCTGATGCTGGACATGATCTCGCAGGCACTGCCCAACACGAAAATTTACGTCCAGTCCATCACCCCGGTCCGGCCTGAAGTGAGCAAAAAGTCCCCCGGCCTCTACAAGGAGCGGCTCTGTGAGATAAACGATGCTCTTTCGGCCATCGCGCTGGAAAAGGGCTGTACCTTCCTGAACCTCTGGGAGGCGCTGGCCGACGAGAACGGCGACCTCATCGAGGAATACGCCCAGCCGGACGGCTACCATCTGCTGCCCGCCGGGTACGACGCATGGGTGGATTATCTCTGCACCCACACCTGATAGCGATAGAAAGGCCCTCTCAGCGGCGCTGAGAGGGCCTTTTGCTGTCTCAATATCAGAACGCGATGCCGGCGTTGTCGTACAGCCAGCGGAGTGCGAACCAGCCAAAAGCTGCAGAACCCTCGTAGAGGATGCTGTCGTCGAACCGCACCTTGGGGTGGTGCTGGCCGTAGCAGCAGCCCTGCTCCGGGCCGCCTGCGGCGATGAACATGCTCACAGTAGGCACTTCATGGCTCACGAAGGCGAAATCCTCGCTGCCGCCGCCGGGCTTGCCGCCGGTGAGGGCGGTCATGTCCATAGCGCCCTTCCCCAGCAGCTCGGTCATATAGTCCATCGCATTCTCGGCGAGGGGCTTGTCCACCACCATGCAGGGGCAGTAATCGGCGAAGGATACCTCTGCGGTGCAGCGGAAGGCCGCCGCCACGCCCTGCGCGATCTCGGTCATGCGGGTTCGGATGAGTTCGCCGGTCTTATTCTCCGGGTCGGTGGTACGGATGGTCCCCCACATCTGGGCCACATCCGGGATGACATTGGATGCCGCACCAGCCTCAAAGCGGCCGGTGGTCAGCACACCGAAGTCGCCGGGCTTCAGCTCCCGGCTGTTGATCTCCTGCAGGGCGATGTGGATGTGGGCCGCAGCCGTGATGGGATCGATGCAGTTTTCCGGGGTAGAGCCGTGACCGCCCTTGCCCTTGACCACGATATGGTACTGCTCACAGCTGGCCATCGTGATGCCGCCGCCCGGCACCAGCACCGTACCTACAGGCAGCGGCATTCCGGCCAGCACATGGAACATCACAGCCGCGTCCACATGAGGGTCTTCCAGCAGGCCGCCCGCGATCATATCCGGGGAGCCCTGGAAAATTTCTTCAGCAGGCTGGAATTCCAGCTTGACCGTTCCTTCCAGCTCGTCCTCATGGGCCTTGAGCAGCTTCGCTGCACCCAGCAGCATGGCCGTATGCATATCGTGGCCGCAGCCATGCATCTTGCCGGGGACTTCCGAGCTGAACTCTTCACCCGAGTCCTCGGGGATGGGCAGGGCGTCCATATCGGCACGCAGCAGAATGGTCTTGCCTGGCTTTTTTCCGCCTGCCAGCGCAATGATACCGGCCTTGCCGCAGTCCTTTGGCTCATAGCCCATTTCCGTCAGCGCCTTCTTGACCAGTTCCTTCGTGTGGGGCAAATCGAAGCCCACCTCCGGGTGGCGATGGATCGTCCGACGCCACTGCTGCAGCTGCGGCTCCAGTGCGCGGGCCTCCTTCAAAAGCTCTTCCGATGTGATATTCATACTCATCCGCTCCTTCTTTTTTAGGAAGCCGTTTTCATAAGCATTGCATCCCGCTTACGAAAACAGTTTCTCGATTCAGAAAAAGCCCTCCCGAGGGAGAGCTTTTTTTGCTGTGTTATGTTCAGCCCTCGGTGTGGCTTCCTTCGGGGTGGTACTTGGCACAGGTACACTTTTTCCACTTCAGGCCGCTGCCACAGGGGCAGGGGTCGTTGCGGCCGATCTTGATGACGCGGACAGGCTGGCCCTTGGGTGCGCCCTTTGCGCCGGGTGCGCCGTTGCCAGGCACATAGCCCTCGCCGGTGGGTTTGGCCACCTGCTCACGCTTGGGGGCCTTGCCCGCCTCGCGCACCTCGATGGTCAGCAGCATCTTGACGCTGGACTCCCGGATGGAATCGACCATCTGGTCGAACATATCAAAGCCCTCGATACGGTACTCGACGACAGGGTCCTTCTGGCCGTAGCCGCGCAGAACGATGCCCTGACGCAGCTGGTCCATGTTATCAATATGGTCCATCCACTGGCGGTCTACGCACTTGAGCAGACAGATACGCTCCAGCTCACGCATCAGGGGTGCGCCGTAGCGCTGCTCCTTGTCGTTCAGGACGTCCATGCCGCGCTGATACAGCATATCAGCGATGCTCTCCTGAGAGATGCTGTCGTAGTCAGCAACAGTGTAGTGGAAGTCGGCATCGGTGGTCAGCCAGCCCAGATAGTGGCGGCGGAGCGCACCGAAGTCCCACTCGTCCTTCACATCGCCTGCGAGGAACTGCTTGCAGCTGGACTCGATGTTCTCCTTCAGCATATTGTGCATCTCGGCGCTGATGTCCTCACCGTCCAGAACCTTGCGGCGCTGACCATAAATGATCTCGCGCTGCTGGTTCATGACGTCGTCGTATTTCAGGACGTTCTTGCGGATCTCGAAGTTCCGGCCCTCGAGCTTCTTCTGGGCAGACTCGATGGTGCTGGTGATCATCCGGTTTTCGATGGGGGTGTTCTCGTCGATGCCCAGAGTACCCATCAGGCCCTGCACGCGGTCGCCGCCGAACAGACGCATCAAATCGTCCTCGAGGCTCAGATAGAAGCGGGATGCACCGGGGTCACCCTGACGGCCTGCACGGCCGCGCAGCTGGTTGTCGATACGGCGGCTCTCGTGGCGCTCAGTGCCGATGATGAACAGACCGCCAGCAGCGCGCACCTCTTCAGCCTCCGCTTCGGTCAGGGGCTTGTACTGAGCATACAGCTCATCGAACCGCTTGCGGACAGCCAGAATGTTGGCGTCGGTAGTCTCACCATGGCCGTCGGCCTCGATGAGCAGCAGCTCCACGGCTGCAGGCAGAGCCTCCTCGGGCTTTTCGGGATCCAGCAGCTTCTCGCAGAAGTGCTCCTTGCGCATCTGGGCCTTTGCCATATACTCAGCGTTGCCGCCCAGCATAATATCGGTACCACGACCAGCCATGTTGGTGGCGATGGTGATAGCGCCCTTCTTACCGGCCTGTGCGACGATCTCTGCCTCACGCTCGTGGTTCTTGGCGTTCAGCACGTTGAAGTCGCGGGTGTACTTCTGCAGCATCTTGGCGAGAGTCTCGCTCTTCTCGACGCTGACAGTACCCACCAGGACCGGCTGGCCGTTCTTGTGGCACTCCATGACCTGCTGGATGACGGCGTTGTATTTACCGTTGATGGTCTTGTAGATGGCATCCGGGTAATCCTTGCGGATGACAGGGCGGTTGGTGGGGACGGTAACGATGTTCAGACCGTAGATCTCGGTAAATTCGGTAGCCTCCGTCTTTGCCGTACCGGTCATACCGGACAGCTTCTTATACATACGGAAGTAGTTCTGGAAGGTGATGGTGGCCAGCGTCTTGCTCTCGGCGGCGATCTTCACGCCCTCCTTGGCCTCGATGGCCTGATGGAGGCCCTCGTTGTAACGGCGGCCGATCATCAGGCGACCGGTAAACTCATCGACGATGAGCACTTCGCCGTCCTTCACGACGTAATCAATGTCGCGCTGCATCACACCGTAGGCTTTGATAGCCTGGTCGATGTGGTGGGCGAGGGTCATATTCTCTGCGGCAGCGAGGTTCTCGATCTTGAAATATTCCTCGGCCTTCTTGATGCCCTTGGCGGTCAGGGTGCAGGTCTTGTGCTTCTCGTCCACGACGTAATCGCCGTCAGCCTGCTCATCGGTCTCCACCTTGTCTTCCAGCTCGACCACGACGCTCTTGCGCAGAGTGCGGACGAAGCGGTCCACCTGGGTATACAGACTGGAAGAGTCCTCACCGCGGCCGGAGATGATAAGCGGCGTACGGGCCTCGTCGATGAGGATGGAGTCCACCTCATCGACAACGGCGTAGGCATGGCCGCGCTGCACCATGTTGTCTTTATAAGTCACCATGTTGTCGCGCAGATAATCGAAGCCGAACTCGTTGTTGGTGCCGTAGGTGATGTCGGCGTTGTAGGCCTCCCGGCGGGCATCGCCGTCCATGCCCTGCACGATCAGGCCCACCGACAGGCCCAGCCAGCGGTAAAGCTTGCCCATCCACTCGCTGTCGCGCTTGGCGAGGTAATCGTTGACGGTGACGATGTGGACACCCTCGCCGGTCAGTGCATTCAGATAGGCGGGCAGCGTTGCCACAAGGGTCTTGCCTTCACCGGTCTGCATCTCGGCGATGTCGCCCCGGTGCAGGGCGATGCCGCCGGTGACCTGCACCGGGAAATGCTTCATACCCAGCACACGCCATGCGGCCTCGCGGCAGACAGCGAAGGCATCGGGCAGAATATCATCCAGCGTTTTGCCGTCGGCCAGCTTCTGTTTCAATACAGGAGTCTGGGCCTGCAGCTCGGCATCAGACATCGCCTGATACTTGCCTTCCAGAGCCAGCACCTGTTTGGTGAGGGGGTTGATCTTTTTCAGTTCCCGGTCAGAGAAGCTGCCAAAGAGTTTTTCAGCTAAGGACATTGGTCACACCTCATGATTTTTCAAAATAGCAAACGTCCGGGCCATTTTATTGCCCAAAAACGAATATTCACACATAAATATATGATACACCAAAAGCCCCATCCCGTCAAACCAGATGGTGAATTTTAGCCAGTTATTGAATGAATTTTCTGTAAATTCCTTCGACCTTTCCGACCACTGCATGGTATCAGCATTTTTCGATGTAATAGCAGACGAGGTCTGTCGCGCCGCGCGTTGCATGGCGCATGGCTTTGTGCTCGACGCCCTCGTATTGGAAGCCCACTGCTTTCAGCAGTTTCCCGGAGGCGAGATTGTATGCATAGTGTCCTCCGGTAAATATCTCAGCATCGGTTTTTTCGAAATAGGTCTGCACGACGGCCTGCAGCGCCTCCTGCGCGTAGCCCCTTCTCCGGGCGTCCGGTGCGATTTCGATACCAAACTCCCACCCTGGCACAGCCCGCTCTGCGTCCATCATGGACATCATCCCGATGACCCGGCCCGTCTCTCTGCACACAATGCTGTAGCGCGTCTGAGCTGCAAATTTCTGCATCAAACGCTCATACTCCTCATCCATCTCCTCAAAGGCATGGTAACCACCGCAATCCAGCGTCGTCTGCTCGTCAGACAAAATCGCAAAAACGTCCTCTGCGTCTCCGATGGTAAACTGGCGCAGCAACAAACGCGGCGTCTTGATTTTCAATAATTCCATTTTTTACCACCTTTTTTCTCAGATACAAGAAAACCGCCCTGAGAACTCTCAGAGCGGCATATTCAAGTCGGCGACT